>OCVV012853922.1_pt1 | contig 59458 bp, 75 predicted proteins | sample 1539721 | NCBI WGS metagenome assembly OCVV01 (sample SAMN02144230, study PRJEB22623) | gut metagenome | biome: sheep rumen | host: Ovis aries | place: New Zealand
CCCCCGCCAATGCCACCCCCTAGACGGATTTGCCTCTCGCGTCTTCTCCAGGGCTGCCGGCCCGTTCTCGCTGAAAACAGGCCACAGGCCTGTTTTCCGGGCGCTGCGAACCCCGGGCGGCAAATCTGCAAGGTATGTATTTTTGCTCCCGCAGAAGTGAAGGAGGTTTCACTTCCCAGGGTTTATTCTGCTCCGCAAAAAAACTCCTCGCGGTGTACATGCCACCGCTGCGGATTACCATCAGGGGGAAGAATCCCCCTGATCACCCCCTCTGCGAAGCAGCGTATCTGCTATCAAAATTGATGGAATAAATAACAGCAAATACAAAATATACAGAAAAAGTAAAAAGATCCTGTATTCTGTGGCGGATAGTTTCTTTTGGTGCTATGATATATGGAAGAAGAACCGGGAAGGAGGGAGCGGTGTCGGCATGGTGATGAAGAAGAAGGTTCTGATATGGACGCTGGCGGCGGCCCTCCTTTGCCTGCCCGCATTGGGCGGCGCGGAGGGGTTCACCCTGCCCTCCTCCCTGCAGACGATCGAGGAAGAGGCCTTTGCCGGGACGGCGATTGAGAGTTTGGAATTCCCGGCCGCGCTGACGGACGTGGGGGACCGGGCCTTTGCCGACATTTCCGCTTTGGAATCGGTTACGATTCCGCCGACGGAGGGGCTGACCATCAGCGACACAGCGTTTGAGGGCAGCGACGTGCTGATCCGCGGGGAAGAGGGCAGCTATGCCCAGGAATGGGCGGAGCGCAACGGGGTGCCGTTCCTGTCGGTCTCCGACCGGCCCACCGCCCTGGTGATTGGGCAGATGAACTACCAGACATATGAGCCCCTGCCCGGATCCCGGAACGACGCGGTGGCCGTGCGCGGCTTTCTGACCGGCCTTTCCCACCGCTTCAATCCGGTATACGCCGCCAACCTGACCGCGGACCAGATGAAAAGAGCGGTCCGCAGCGCCTTCAGCGGGGCGAAAACCACCGACGTGTCCCTTCTGTATTACAGCGGCCACGGCCAGTCGGATTATGGCGGGGCCAACCACGGGGCCCTGGTGGGCGTGGACGGCAGTATGCTTTCTTTCGCCGAGTTGGCGGGCGTCCTGAGCGATGTCCCCGGCCGGGTGATCGTCATTCTGGACAGCTGCTACAGCGGGGCGGCCATCACCAGTAAGACCACGCTGAGAAGCAGCGGCGACCCGCTGGACGCCTTTTTGAAGGACGCGGTTTCGAGCTTTTCCGGCTATACCTATTCGCCGGATGGGATCAGGAAACGTTCCGCCGAGCTGGCGGTGCCTAAATTCATCGTGATCGCGGCGGCCCGGTATACCGAGCAGGCGGGCGAAGGGCCCATCGACGGATACCGCTGCGGTGTGTTTACCTATTCGATGCTCCAGGGGATGGGCTGCGTGTACCCGGCGGGAGCGTACCAGGGTTCCATGCCGGCGGATAACGGGGACCTGCGGGTGACCCTGAAGGAAATCTACGATTACGCCAGCGCTAAAGCGACCAGCATCTGGAGCCAGCAGCACGCCGTTTACTACGGCAACGATACCGAAGTCCTGTTCCGAAGGGACTGAAAAAACGAAAAGGCGAGAAAATTCGTAACATCTGAAATAAATCAAGGCGTCATTCACAATTGCGCAGAAGGCGGCCGTTCCAGGGAGGAACGGCCGTTTTTTAAAAAAACACTAAGGAAACAAAAGTTTTTCGGGTAGGGAAGAAAGGGAGACAGTCCGGAAAGTATTACAAAACCGTTACGCAATTTTAAACAAAAGATAAAATGTCTTAAAATGTGAAGAATAAATGAACAAAAATGTTTGCAAATTGATGAATTAGGTATATAATGTTTTTGCCGTGGAAAAGAGGCGTTTGTTTCTGTATGTCAAAACCGGCTGGAGTTCCGCCGGGGCTTGCGCCGTTTTTTTCCACCGGAAAGTGAAGGAAAGCAATCGGTTCTGTGGCAAAGAGACCACGGTCCGTTTTACTGATGATTTTCCATCGGATAGAGTATTCCGCCGGGGCCGCCGGGCCCACTACAGAGTAGGGGAAAATGCCATGAAGAAACACTTCAGCCTGATCCTGGTCTTGACCGCTGTGGCGCTGTGCGCCATGTGGACCTGCGGGGGCTTTTTTGGGAACAACGCTCTGGCCGAGCCGGGGAGCAGTTCCGCCGGCTATACGGTTGATTTCAGCTTCCAGGGCCAGACCTATTCTGTGCGCGGGCAGAGCAGCTGCGCGCTGGACAGCATTTTCTACCGCCTGGGCATCGAAGGGGACATCGGGGAAGCCCGGCTGGACCTTTCCGCCGGGGAGGACATTGAAGGCGCGCTGGACCTGACCAGGGAAGCGGGCGGCTGGTATCTGACCAGCCGGGTGCCCTTTGACAGCGCCTATACCCTGACGGCCGACGTGGCGGGCGAAACGGTGTCCGTCCGCGTGACGGACTCGAATCCGGAAGCCCAGAACGCAAATCTCCTGAAAAAATACGGCAGAATCCCGGTGACCCTGATCTGGGAGGACAGCGACAACCAGGACCGCTCCAGGCCGGCCAGCGTGACGCTGGGCCTGTTTAAGGAAGGAGCGCAGACCAGCGCTTCTCAGCTCACCCTCTCCAAAGAGACGGACGAGGACAACTGGACCGACAGCTTCTACGCTCAGACGGAAGATGAAAACGGAAACCCGGTGCCCTACACGGTCAAGGTGATCGGGGTGGCGGATGCGGAAGGAAATACGCTGAGCGCCTCCGGCGACAGCTTCAACACCGGATTCCAGAATGATTATCAGGTCTCCTGCGTCCTCACGCAGGACCGGGGCCTGGTGGTGACAGCCTCCTACGAGCCGGAAAAGACCAGCTATTCCCTGATCAAGGTCTGGCGCGACGACAGCGACCGCGACGGCGTCCGGCCGGAAAGCGCCACCGTACAACTGTACGCGGATGGAGAACCCTGCGGGGACGCGGCAGTCCTTCAGGGCGGCAGCACGGAGCTTCGCTGGGCCTATACCTTTGAGAACCTGGACCGCTTTAAGGACGGAAAGGAAATTACTTATACCGTGCGGGAAACCGCGCTGGAGGGCCTGACCTGGCAGGGCGGGGCCGCTGCCGGCTGGTATCAGGGAAACAATCGGGTGTATACCTCCTGGTATGACCGGGGCAGCAAGCTGGTGGAGGGTCAGAATCAGATCGTCGACCAGCACGAACCGGAAATCGTGACCGTCGTGGCCGGCAAGCGCTGGGCGGACAAGGACAACCAGGACGGCGTGCGGCCGACCTCCATCACCTTTACGCTGTACGCGGACGGAAGGATCGTGCCGGAAAACGACAGCTGCGTGACCATCACCCTGGACGGCGAGCCGGACACGGGCCTCAAAGCGCTGGACCGCGGTGAAAAGGCGGCCTGGCGGGCCTACTTTACCGACCTGCCCAGGTTCAGGGACGGCGGCGTGCCCATCGTCTACACCGTAAAGGAAACCGCGATGAAGACCGGCTCGGACCGCTGGGTCAGCATCGACGGCGGCAAGACCTGGAAGAGCGAGATTTCCAAGAACCCCTACATTTCCTCCGGCCTGGCTTCTGCGGATAATAATTACCTCATTACCAATTCCCATCAGCCCGGTGACGTGACCGCCGCCGTGGCCATCCGCTGGGACGACAGCGAGAACGAAGCCGGCAAGCGGCCGGCGGAGCTGGCCATCACCCTGCTGGGCAACGGCGAAGCGGTGGAAAGCTTCACCCTGAACGAAGAAAACGGCTGGACCGCCGTCCGGGCGGATCTGGAGCCCTTTGACGGCGAAGAAAAGGTCGAGTATACCTGGCAGGCCACCGAGCCGCTCAACTACCGGGAGCCGGAGGACAGCCGCACCGTGACGGCGGACCAGAACGGCACCAGGGTCACGACGATCACCTACCGCTACGAATCGGCGACGGTGCAGCCCTCCGCCGTGGTGGTCTGGGTAGAGGACGGCGCCCCGGCAGGGGTCCGGCCCGACCAGGTGAACGTCCGGCTGCTGGCGGACGGCGAGCTTGTGGAAGAAGCGGCCCTTTCGGAAGGGGAAGACGGCTGGCGTCACACCTTCAGCGAATTGTCCCGGTATAACGGCGAGGGCGAGCGCGTTGTCTACACTGTTACCGAGGACGAGGTGCCCGGCTACCGGACCGAGATCACCGGAGACGCCGATCAGGGCTTTGTCATCACCAACACCTATTATCTCGCCAACGGCAGCGTCCGCCTGAGCGCGCGGAAGCTGGTATCCGGCGAAGCGCCGACGGAGCGGGACGAGACCTTCTCCTTCGAGCTCTACATCGCCGAGGTGGACGAAGCGGCCATGAAGCTGGTGAACGCCGGCGAATACCCGATGGCCATGGTCAACAACAGCGGCAGCTCCGTTCTGTTCCCGGAGATCAGCTACGACGTCAGCGAAGCCGGCAGGACCTACTGGTTCCTGGCCAGCGAGGTGGTGCCGGAAGGCTCTGTGAACTATGTGTACGACTTTACCCGCTATGTGGCCGGCGTCACCCTGACGGACAACGGGGACGGAACCCTGAACACCCAGGTCGCCTGGTACCGGCTGGACGAGGCCACGAAGGCCCTGACGGCCGCCCCCGAAGGCGCGGTCTTCAACAACGAGCGGGAGGATCCCGATTCCCTGTCGATCACGATGACGGTGGTCGGCAACAGGACGTCCAGGCACTTTGATTTCAGCCTCATCTTCAAGGATGAAAACGGCCAGCCGCTGACCGGCGAATATCCCTACCTGATTCAGGACGGCGACGGCAAGGTGCTCGAAGAGGGAACCTTCAACCTGGACAACGGCGCTATTACCCCGAAGGGGACGGACGGCGGCGTGATCTTCCGCCTGGGTGACGGCGAAATGATCGTCGTCAATTACCTGCCCATCGGCTCCACCTATTCGGTCAAGACCAAGAATACCAAGGCGTACATCACCTCCACCCAGGAGAACGGCCAGACCAACCAGGTGTCCGGCGACATCGTGGAGGGCGGCGCCCATGTGGACTATATCAACACCGAGATCACCACGGACTTTACCGTAACCAAGAAGTGGGAAGGCGGCGACCCGGGCTGGTCCATCAGCCTGACGCTGGGTACCGTCGACGAAGGTTTCACCGGCCGGGGAACCATGACCAACGGTGATTTCATCTCCCTGTACCCGCAGCCCGCTTACACCCGCGAGGGCAACAAGTACATCTTCAAGGACCTGCCCAAGTACGACGAGAACGACAACATCATCGTCTATGCGGCCAAGGAAGCGCCCATTGCCAACTACGGCCTGATCAAGTACAGGAGCACGAACAGCAACGTCAGCGCCTACGTCCTGGATGGCGGCACGATCACCAACTCCAAGTCCGCGACGCTTACGTTCTGGAAGCAGTGGGTGGGATTCGAAAAGGAAGAACTGCCCGCCTCCATTACGGTACGCTTGTGGTACCTGGCTGATCCTGAAACCGGTGAATTGGAACAATATGGCGAGGATAGAGAACTTCGCTGCACGAAACCTTATGAAGCGTATCCTCTCTCTGTGAACCCCGGCAAGGTCTATTATGTAGAAGAGCTTGTGCCGAAGAACTCCAATTATGTGGTATCATATGTGAACGACGCCAAATCTGTGGTGACAAAGTTCGCAGAGAATGGCGGAACGATCATCAACAAGAAAATCCCCAAGACCGGCGACAACGACCCGGTCGGCCTGTGGACGATGATGGTCCTGACCGGCCTGATCGGCCTGACGGCGCTGGCGGTCCTCCGTGCCCGCAGGAAGCAGGAAGGCTGATAAAAGAGCATAACAGAAGAACCGGAGCGCTGAAGAAGCGGCTCCGGTTCTTTTCCTGTGATGATGGGTTTATTGATCTGTTCCCAAATGCAGGCAACGCATATAATCGCTACGGCCGAAGAGGACCCGGTCGATCAGGAGAACGTCATTTTCCAGCCGGTAAAACGCCAGGTATGCTTTGAATACAACAAAATAATACCCGGTGAAGCTGTCCTGATAGTAGAGCGGTGAGCCGGACTTTGGAAAATCGGCCTTGTCTTCCACCCGGTCCAGCAGATCGTTTACATATTGTTCGGCGGTTTCAGCGCTTTTGGAGGCTTCATAAACCTCCGCCCACACTCTGTCGAGGTCCCGGATCGCCTGTCTGGAATAACGAACTTTGTATTTCATGGCCGTTTCCTGTGAAAGTATGCCCGGACGTCATCGGAAGAGACGTATCCTTCCTCTTCCCCGGAGCGTCTGCCTTCATTCAGTTCGCACATCAAGCGGAGCATCGCTTTTGTTTTTTCAAATTCTTCATCTTCCGAAATGTCGCGGATGGTGTACCTGCCTCTGCCGTTCACCGTCAGATAAACGGGGGAACCGACGGAGACCTTTTCGAGTACCGTGTTATAATTCCGCAAATCTGATACCGGGGCGATGTTGGCCATGGCTGGTCCATCCTTTCGTCTTCGTTTTAGACAGGAACAGCATAGCAGAAAAAGATGATTGGCGCAAGATGCTGCGTAAAATGTTTCGTAAAATTTATCCCGGCCGATCCTGCTTTTCAAAATTTTTCTTGCGCAAAGGCCCTGTTTTCGATATAATGCTGAAAATTCTACCCAAAGGACGGGAGGTCGGGCGTATGATGGGCGGCGGAATGCGGGGCGGCCGGGGTTTTATGACCGAGGAGGAAAAGGCCAACGCGCCGAAGGTGACAAAAAGCCTGCTGAAGCGGGTCTTTTCCTATCTGATTCCCTACAAGGGGCAGATGGGGCTGGTGGTGGTCTGCATCCTGCTCAGCGCGCTGCTGTCCACCCTGCCCAGCATTCTGACCGGGCGGATGATCGACGAGGGCTTGATCGCCGGGAACCTCCCGGTGCTGGTGCGGCTGATCCTGCTGTCCCTGGGGGTGACGCTGGGGGCCAACCTGATCGGCGTGGGGCAGAGCTATCTGAACACGTGGATCGCTCAGCACATCACTTATGACATGCGCTGCCAGATGTTCCGCCATCTGCAGCGGATGAGCCAGCGGTTTTTTACTTCCACCAATCAGGGGGAGATCATCACCCGCATGACCGGGGACATTTCCGGCGTGGAGTCCGTGATCACCAACACCTTTACCAGCATTCTGTCCAACGTCTGCACCCTGGTGGTGGCGGTCGTGGCCATGTACCAGAAAAACTGGATCCTGGCGACCATCGGCATTCTGGTGGTGCCCCTCTTTGCGATCCCGACGAGAAAGGCCGGCCGGACCCGCTGGACGCTGACCCGGGAGGCCCAGGCCTGCAACGACGAGATCAACGGGATTTTAAACGAGACGATGTCCGTCTCGGGCCAGACGCTGGTCAAGCTCTTTACCCGGGAGGATTATGAGTTCGGCCGCTACCAGGAAGCATCCCAGCGGATGATCCGCCTGAACATCAAGGAAAGGCTGGCGGGCCGCTGGTTCATGGTCGTGGTGAGCACCTTTGCCAGCATCGGGCCGCTGCTTTTGTACCTGGTGGGCGGCATCCTGATGATGCGCTACAACGCGGCGCTGACCGTGGGCGACATCACCGTGCTGGTCACCCTGCTGGGGCGGATGTATGGGCCGGTCAACCAGCTGCTGAACCTGCAGGTGGACTGGATGCGGTCGATGGCCATGTTCTCCCGTATTTTTGATTATTTCGACATGCCGGTGGAGATTCAGAATCCGGAGCATCCGGTGACGCCGAAGGAACAGAACGGGGCCGTCCGCTTTGAGCACGTGGACTTTTCCTACGACGGAAGCCGGAAGATCCTGGAGGATGTGTCCTTTGAGTTAAAGCCGGGCCGGTCCATCGCCATCGTGGGGCCCAGCGGGTCGGGCAAGAGCACGCTGGTCAACCTGATCCCCAGGCTCTACGACGTGAGCGCCGGAACCGTGTATTTCGACGGGGAGGACGTGCGGAAGCTGGACCTGAACTTCCTCAGGGGCAATATCGGCGTGGTGACCCAGGACACCTACCTGTTTAACGGCACCATCCGGGAAAACCTCCTCTACGCCATGCCCGACGCCACCGAGGAGGAGCTGCTCGCCGCCTGCGAGCAGGCCAACGTCCTGGACTTCCTGGAGAGGCAGGAAAAGGGCCTGGACACCGTGGTGGGCAACCGGGGCCTCAAGCTCTCCGGCGGCGAAAAGCAGCGGCTGAGCATCGCCCGGGCCCTGCTCAAGGACCCCTCCCTGCTGATCTTCGACGAGGCGACCAGCGCCCTGGACTCCATTTCGGAAAGCAAGATTCAGGCGGCCATCGACCCCCTGATCCAGACCCGGACCGCCATCCTGATCGCCCACCGCCTGTCCACAATCCTGGAAGCGGACGAGATTCTGGTGCTCAAAGACGGCGGGATCGCCGAGCGCGGCACCCACGAGGAACTGGTCAAGGCCGGCGGCGTGTATACGGAGCTGTACGAGACCCAGTTTAAGCCAAAAGGAATTACCGGAGAGACAGATTGACAATTATGTAATAAAAACGTCCCCCTGCGCAGTATGAGCGGCAGGGGGACGTTTTGCGGTAAGTCAGTTGTTGGCGTTTCGTTGGATAAGCATGCCGGCGATCGTCAAAGCGACCGCGGCGGTATACAGCACGATGGCCAGCCATTGGGGAAGCGGGTGGATGTGGCGGTCGGTGACGATGACGCCGGCTCCTAACAGGATGCCGATCATGGTGAGAATGTTCATTTCCGGTTCCTCCTTGCTTTGTTCAGCAGGCGAATTTTGAAGGCCTGGATTTTCATCAACGCGCCGCTGGTGTACAGAATGCCGAAGATCATGGCGATCAGGGCCAGGGCGAAGGTGGCTCCCTTTAGGAAGCTGATCCAGAAGCCGTCATTAAGGTCCATCAGGTTCATGGCCGCGTTGACGGTCAGCGCGGCGATGCCCAGGATGAAAAAGATGCGTACGGTTCTGGCGGCGCGCTGCTTCTCCTCGGCGCTGTACTCTGCCACCTGGAGGATGGTTTCTTTCATTTCTTCATTCATCTGCCTGTTTTTCCTTTCTCCGTCGAGCAGTTCACGCAGTTCCACCTGGTAGAGATCGGCCATCTCCACCAGGAGATCCAGGTCGGGCAGGTTGCTGCCGGTCTCCCAGCGGGAAACGGTTCTCCTGGATACGTTCAGTGTTTCTGCCAGCTGTTCCTGGGTGAGCCCCTTTTCTTTGCGGAGCTCCTTGAGAAATGTTCCGATTTTCGGAAGGTCCATGGTGTTTCCTCCTTACGTGAATCACTTTACCCCAAACCGGTGACAGAAAACAGGACACAAAACAAGCAAATGCAGGTTTTTCGTGGATGGGACACAGCATGTCCCGCCCTTTTTTGCTTTTATCGGAAAATCAGCCGGCCGCGGATGGCATGATCCGCGGCCGGTTACCAGGATGGTCGGTCTTTTTTCAGGCGGCCTGATCGGGGGCCTGTTCCGCTTCGGGCGCTAAAGTCGCTTCCGGGGCGGGCTCGGCGGTGGCTTCCGCTGGGGCTTCGGCGGCTTCTTCCGCGGGGGCTTCCGGAGCGGGTTCAGCGGGGGCTTCCTCAACCGGTGCTTCCGCTTTCGCAGGCTGTTCCGCGGGCGCTTCCGCCGCGGCCTCCGCCGGGGCGGCTTCCTCGGCCGGGGTTTCCGGGGCGGCCTTGGACAGGATGCCTTCGGTCAGGGTGAAGAGGGACAGGACCTCCGTCAGCTTTTCCTTGACCTGGGCCAGGGAGGCTTCCAGCTGTTCCTTGGCGGCCTGGGCGTCGTTCAGCTGGACGGTCAGGTTGTCGATGATTTCATCCGTCCCGGCCAGGCGCACGGCCAGGTCCGATGCTTCGGCGGATTTTTCAGCCAGCTGCTCGGACAGGGAGCTGAATTCCGTCTTCAGGGTTTCCATCTGGGCGTTGGTCTGGTTCAGGGCCGCTTCCGCGGTTTCGGCCCGGACCAGGGCTTCTTCCGCCTGGGTGTTGGCCTGGGCCAGGGCGGCCTCGGCCGTTTCGGCGCGGGTGACGGCCGCGGCGGCCTGCTCCTCCGCGGCGGCGAAATCCGCCTGGGCGCGGACGGAGCTTTCTTCGTTCTGGGCCGCCTGCTCGCGGGCTTCGGTCAGCTGGAGGGTCAGGTTTTCCATTTCAGTGTCCAGCTCGGACAGGCGGGTGGTCATTTCCTCGGACTGCTGCTGGACGGAGGTTTTTTCATTGGTCAGGGCTTCCAGGGAGCTTTGGGCCTCGGTGAGCTGGGCGGTCAGGCTGTCCAGCTGGGCCTTGAGGGCGGCGGCGTTTTCTTCCGCGGCGGTGCGGGCCTGGGTTTCAGCGTCCAGGCGCTGGGTCAGGGTGGCGGAGTTTTCCTTTTGGCCGTTCAGGTTGCCAAGCAGGATGCAGAGGGCCACCACGGCGACAACCAGGCAGGTGCAGACGATAATCAATGATTTTTTCATGGATGGTTCTCCTTTGGACAAAAAGTATATGTATTTGATGTAATGATTATATCATAGGATGGCGGAAAATCGGAGGTTTCAAATTCTTAAAAATGTGTTACAAGGACGCAGATCCTTTTTTTAGTAAATTCTTGGCCGGGAGCGTTGAAACCTCCCACAGATTGAGTATATAATGGAAGGGACGTACATCATGAATTTGACGCGATCAAACGACAGGCGGTGAACAGTATGCGAATCCTGGAGCTGACGAGAAAGGAATTTGGCGGCGGACGGCTGACGTACCAGTACGATTCGTTCGGGTACTACGCCGTTTCGGCCAGCGTGGCGGGAGAAGGGTTTTCCGTGACGGCGGTGCCGAAAAACGCGGCCCGGCGGCATGTGGAGTTTACGACGGAGATCTTTTCCCCGGCCCTTCAGGACCCCACCCTGTTCATCCTCATCGACAACGCGGGGGAGAGGGCCGGGTACCTGGAAACCTGCCTGGAGGCGGAGGGAAAGGTGCTGCGGATCACCAACCTGATGGTGGAGGACGGCAGCCGCCGCAGGGGCTACGGCTCCCTGCTGCTGAGCCGGGCGAAGACGCAGGCCCGCTCCCTGGGCTGCAAGGGCCTGTTCGTCCGGGTCCCCGCCGGCAACTTCGGCGGCATCCGCTTCCTGCTGGGCCAGGGACTGACACTGACCGGCTACACCGCCCTTCCATGCGCCCCCGGCGCGGGGGAGAACGAGCCGACACTGGAACTGGGAACGACGTATTAGGGAGGAAGAAAAAGGTAGGAGGGAGGAGGTAGGAAGTAGGAGGTAGGAGGTAGGAAGTAGGAGGTTAATAGTGGCGAATGCGTAATGCGTAATTCGTAATGCGTAATTATTTGCGTGGCCTCTTCTTCCGATTCTTTCCCATATACCGTTAAAAAGGTAGAGGGGGAGGAGGTTGGAAGTAGAAGGTTTGAGTTAGCCAGGGCCAGATAAAACGAGCTGGCCGGCAGCAAAATTACGCATTACGCATTAGGCATTACGCATTAGCTATTCCCCCATCTCACCGACCATCCACCTCCTCCCTCCTCCTTCCTACCTCCTACCTTCCCCAAAAAAGAAACGCCCGGGAGTGAGTGCATGGTCGATGATGAAAGTTCCTGAAAAAAGGGCGTTTTCAGGAAAATGTAATAAAATTTTCGTGAAAAAAGGGCGAAAATCATTGAAAAAAGTCTTGATTTTTTTGTGTACTGTTGATAAAATAGGCATGTTGTCTGTTTATGGGAAGAAGCGGTAAGTTGCCGTTCTGGCCGGAACGGGTAATTATCGTGGACCAGGCCTGGAAATCAGGCGAACGGACTCTAAGCCGCGAAATGCGGCGCCCGCGGGTTTGCCCGCAAGGCGCGCGTCAACGGCGCGCCGGGGCCGGAAGCATCCTGCGAGGCTTCCCCCCACACGGGCGATATCTCCCCCCGCAGGAACAGAGTGTCGAACAAGGAGGAAAACCTATGGCCAACCAGAAGATCCGCATCAAGCTCAAGGGCTACGAGCACAACCTGGTCGATCAGTCCGCCGAGCGCATTGTGGAAACCGCGAAGCGCACCAACGCCCGCGTGTCGGGACCTATCCCGCTGCCGACTGAGAAGGAAATCGTCACGATTCTCCGTTCTCCCCACAAGTACAAGGACTCCCGCGAACAGTTTGAGCGCCGGACCCACAAGCGCCTGATCGATGTGTACAACATCAGCCCGCGCACCGTGGACGCCCTGACGAAGCTCGACTTGCCCGCCGGCGTCGATATCGAAATCAAGCTGTAAGGCAGGAGGGTATCATGAAAAAGGCAATTATTGGCAAAAAGCTGGGCATGACCCAGATTTTCCTGCCCGACGGCCGTCTCGTCCCGGTGACGGTCATCCAGGCAGGCCCCTGCAAAGTCGTGCAGAAGAAGACCGTCGAGAAGGACGGCTACGAAGCGGTTCAGTTCGGCTTTGAGGAACTGACCGAAAAGCGCGCTGAAAAGCTGCTGACCCAGCCCGTCAACGGGCACTTCAAGAAAGCGGGCGTCGCTCCCCAGCGTCACCTGCGCGAGTTCCGGCTGGATGACAGCGCCTCCTACGAAGTGGGCCAGGTCGTCGGCGCGGACGTTTTCGAAGAGGGCGAAGCGGTGGACGTCACCGGCACCACCAAGGGCCGCGGCTACACCGGCGCCATCTATCGCTGGAACCAGCACACCGGCCCCATGGCCCACGGTTCCAAGTATCACCGCGGCGTGGGCTCCCTGAGCGCGAACTCCGATCCTTCCCGCGTGTTCAAGAACAAGCATATGGCCGGTCATTACGGCGTAGAGCGGGTCACCATCCAGAACCTGTCCATCGTCAAGGTGGATAAAGAGCGCAATCTGCTGCTGGTTCACGGCGCGGTGCCCGGCCCGGACAAGGGGCTGCTTCTCATCCGTAATTCCTGCAAGGCCTGACAAGGAGGAAACAAGACATGCCTAATATTGCAGTAGTAGACATGCAGGGCAAGTCGGTCGGAACCATGGAGCTCAGCGAAGAGATTTTTGCCATCGAGCCCAACACCGCCGCCATGCACCTGGTTGTCCGCTCCTATCTGGCCGCCCAGCGTCAGGGCACGCAGAGCGCCCTCACCCGCGGCATGGTCCGCGGCGGCGGCCGTAAAATCTATCGCCAGAAGGGCACCGGCAACGCCCGGCACCACAGCAACCGCGCTCCCCAGTTCCGTCACGGCGGCGTGGTGTTCGCTCCCCAGCCCCGCGATTACGTCATCAAGGTGCCCCGCAAGATTCGCCGCCTGGCGATGAAGAGCGCCCTGAGCGCCCAGTTCAACGACGGCAACATCATCGTGGTGGACGAGATCAAGCTGGCGCAGGCCAAGACCAAGCTGGTCGCCCAGATGCTCAAGGCCCTGAACGCGGACAAGAAAGTCCTGCTGGTTGTTCCCCAGGAACAGAAGGACGTCGTCCGGGCTTCCAAGAACCTGCCCAAGGTCAAGGACGCCTACGTCAACACCATCAACGTTTACGACCTGCTCAAAGCCGATAAGGTCGTCGTGGCCAAGGCGGCCATGCAGGCCATTCAGGAGGTGTACGCATGAAAGACCCGCATGATATCATCCTGCGTCCTGTCCTGACCGAAAAGGGTTACGATGGCATCGCGGACAAGCGTTATGTATTCGAAGTGGATATCCACGCCAACAAGAGCGAAATCAAGAAGGCCGTGGAAGCCTGCTTCAAGCCCGTCAAGGTCGCCCGCGTCAACACCCTGCGCACCCTGGGCAAGATGAAGCGCCAGGGCCGCTACGAGGGCCGCACCGCGGAAGTCAAAAAGGCTTACGTGATCCTCACGGAAGATTCCAAGCCGATCGAATTCTTCGAAGGCATGATTTGATAAAGGAGGACAAGGTAAATGGGTATCAGAGTTTATAAACCGACCTCCTCTGCCCGCCGCTTCATGTCGGTACTCACCTTCGAGGAGATCACGAAGAAAACGCCCGAAAAGTCGCTGACCGAGCACCTGAAAAAGCACTCCGGCCGCAACAAGCAGGGCAAAATCACCGTCCGCCAGCAGGGCGGCGGCAACAAGAAGACCTACCGCATCATCGACTTCAAGCGCAACAAGCGGGACATCCCGGCGAAGGTCGCCGCCATCGAGTACGATCCGAACCGCTCCGCCTTTATCGCCCTGCTCCACTATGTGGACGGCGAAAAGCGCTACATCCTGGCCCCGCTGGACCTGAAGGTCGGCGATATGGTCATCGCCAGCGAAACCGCTGACATCAAGGCCGGCAACGCCCTGCCGCTCAAGGCCATCCCGGTCGGCACCCTGATCCACAACCTGGAGATCAAGCCCGGCAACGGCGGCCAGATGGTCCGCTCCGCCGGCATGTACGCCCAGCTGATGGCGAAGGAAGGCGCGTTTGCGCAGGTCCGTCTGCCCAGCGGCGAAGTCCGCAAGTTCCCCATGGACGCCTGGGCGACCATCGGCACCGTGGGCAACACCGATCATGAGAACGTCCGCATCGGCAAGGCCGGCCGCACCCGTCACATGGGCATCCGTCCCAGCGTCCGCGGCGTCGTCATGAACCCCAACGACCATCCGCACGGCGGCGGCGAAGGCAAATCCCCCGTCGGTATGCCTGCCCCTGTTACCCCGTGGGGCAAGCCCGCGCTCGGTTACAAGACCCGTAAGCACAAGAAGTATTCGAACCGTTTGATCGTCAAACGCGCGGGCAAGTAATCCTGCGTAAAGGAAGGAGGACATACGCATGAGCCGTTCCGTCAAAAAGGGACCTTATGTTGAAGAAGCGCTTATGAAGCGCATTATCGCGATGAACGAAAGCGGCAATAAGACCGTCGTAAAGACCTGGAGCCGCGCGTCCACCATTTTCCCGGACTTTGTCGGCCACACCATCGCCGTGCATGACGGCCGCAAGCATGTGCCGGTATACATCACCGAAGACATGGTCGGTCATAAGCTGGGCGAGTTCGCCCCGACCAGGACCTTCCGCGGCCACGCCGGCGAAAAGTCCGCCGGCGGCAAGTAAGAGGAAGGAGTAAAGCAATGACAACGAATGCGAAAAAGAGGGCCGAGGCCCGCGCCGCAGAGCGTGCCGCCCGGATTCCTCAGGCAACTGCCAAATACATCCGCATCTCCTCCCGCAAGGCCGGCATCGTGCTGGACCTGATCCGCGGCAAGGACGTGCAGCAGGCGCTGGCGATCCTGGAGTTCACCCCCAAGGCTGCTTCTCCCGTGATCTACAAGGTTTTGAAGAGCGCTATTGCCAACGCGGTCAACAACAAGAGCATGAACGAGGACGAGCTGTACGTGGCCCAGGCTTACGCCAACCCCGGCCCCACGCTCAAGCGCTACGTAGCCCGCAGCAGGGGCAGCGCTTCCCCGATGCTCCGTCGGACCTGCCACATCACCGTGGCGGTAGACGCAAGAAAGGCGAAGGAGGATTAATATGGGTCAGAAAGTTAATCCGCATGGCGCGCGCGTTGGCGTGATCTATGACTGGAGCACCCGCTGGTACAGCGATAAAAAGGAATTCCCCAAGCAGCTGAAGGAAGACTTCGAGCTGCGCAAGACCCTCAAGGAAAAGTTCTACGCCACCGGTATCAGCCGCATTGATATCGAGCGGAGCGCCAACCGCATGACGGTCAACCTCTTCACCGCCAAGCCCGGCATGATCATCGGCCGCGGCGGTAAGGGCATCGAAGACCTCAAGGCGGAAGTCGAGAAGGCCGTTGGCCATCCGGTGAACGTCAACGTCATGGACGTTAAGTCTCCCGATACCGACGCTCAGCTGGTCGCCGAGAACATCGCCCAGCAGCTCGAAAAACGCATTTCCTTCCGCCGCGCGATGAAGCAGAGCATTCAGCGCTCCATGAAAGCCGGCGCCAAGGGCATCAAGACCAGCATCGCCGGCCGTCTGGGCGGCGCCGATATTGCCCGCACCGAGCAGTATCACGAAGGCTCCATCCCGCTGCAGACCCTGCGCGCGAACATCGATTACGGTTTCGCAGAGGCGAAAACGACCTACGGCCGTCTGGGCATCAAGGTCTGGATCTATAAGGGCCAGGTGCTGCCGGCTGCCAAGAAGGCGGCCAAGCCGGCCCCCGCTACCGAAGGAGGCAGATAACCTATGCTGATGCCAAAGAGAGTCAAGTACCGCAGGGTACACCGCGGCCGCATGAAGGGCGCCGCGCATCGCGGAAATTTCATTGCCTACGGTGACTGGGGCCTGCAGGCCACCGAACCCTGCTGGGTGACCTCCCAGCAGATCGAGGCGGCCCGTGTCGCGCTGACCCGTTACACCAAGCGCGGCGGCCAGGTCTGGATCAAGATCTTCCCCGACAAGCCCGTCACCAAAAAGCCCGCTGATACCCGCATGGGTTCCGGTAAGGGCGCGCCCGAATACTGGGTCGCGGTCGTCAAGCCGGGCCGCGTGATGTTCGAGATCGGCGGCATCGACGGAGCCATCGCCAAGGAAGCCCTCCGTCTGGCCGCGGGCAAGCTGCCGCTCAAGACCAAGATCATCAACAAGGAAACACAAGAAGCGGGTGGTGAAAGCAAATGAAGGCCAGCAATTTTGAGTCTATGACCAACGAACAGCTGAAGGCGAAGATCGCCGAGCTCAAGGAAGAGCTGTTCAACCTTCGTTTCCGGCTTGCCACCGGTCAGCTGGAAAATGTGATGCAGATTTCTTCTGTCCGCAAGGATATTGCGCGCGCCATGACGGTGCAGCGCCAGAAGGAACTCAAGGCCGACCGATAAGCCGTTGAAAGGAGGAAACACCGATGTCTGAAACGAGGAATCTGCGCAAAACGCGCACCGGCATCGTGGTCAGCGACAAGATGGACAAAACCATCGTGGTCAAGCTCTCCACCCGGGTCAAGCATCCTCTCTATAAAAAATTTGTCCAGAAGACGACCAAGATCAAGGCGCACGACGAGAACAACGAGTGCGGGATCGGTGATACCGTCAAGGTCATGGAGACCCGTCCGCTGTCCAAAGACAAGCGCTGGCGCCTGGTCGAAATCATCGAAAAGGCGAAGTAAGACGCGTTTGCGCTTACCCAATCTGGTTTACGACCTCTCATGGGCGAAGTCAGCCGCATGAAGAGGAATCCATAAAGGAGGAAATCCCGTATGATTCAGCCGCAAACGCGACTTAAGGTAGCCGATAACTCCGGTGCCAAGGAAATCATGTGCATCCGTTGTTTGGGCGGGTCTTATCGTCGGACTGCCTCGATCGGCGACATTATCGTTGCGTCCGTAAAGAGCGCCACCCCCGGCGGAGCGGTGAAGAAGGGCGACGTGGTCAAGGCCGTCATCGTCCGCTGCCATCAGCCCAAGCGCCGTCCGGACGGAACCTACATCCGCTTTGACGACAACGCCGCCGTTCTCGTCAACGACGACAAGACGCCCACTGGCACCCGTATCTTTGGGCCTGTGGCCCGTGAACTCCGTGAGAGGGACTTCATGAAGATCGTCTCCCTCGCTCCGGAAGTACTGTAAGGGGGATGAAACGAAATGTTTGTAAAGTCTAAAGACACCGTCGTTGTCATCTCCGGCAAGGACAAGGGCAAGCAGGGCAAGGTCCTGACTGCTTTCCCCAAGGAAAACAAGGTCATCGTCGAAGGCGTGGCCATGGTCAAAAAGCACCAGAAGCCCCGCATGCAGGGTCAGCCCGGCGGGATCCTGGACAAGGAAGCCGCCATCGACGCCAGCAACGTCATGCTCTACTGCCCCAAGTGCGGCAAGGGCGCCCGGTTCGGCCACAAGGTGACCATCACCGAAAAAGACGGCAAGAAGATCCGCAACGTCGCCCGCGTGTGCAAGCGCTGCGGAAACGCTTTGGAATAATGGAGGGTTCAGAGAATGGCTACCAGACTGCATGATCGTTATGTCAACGAAGCCGTACCTGCCCTCAAGCAGAAATTCGGCTACAAGAACCCCATGGAAGTGCCCAAGCTGTCCAAGGTGATCATCAACATGGGCCTGGGCGACTGCAAGGACAACAGCAAGGCCCTCGAAGCCGCTGTCGCCGAGCTGACCCAGATTTCCGGCCAGAAGCCCCTGGTGACCAAGGCCAAGAAGTCCGTCGCGAACTTCAAGGTCCGCGAAGGCCAGAACGTCGGCGCGAAGGTGACCCTGCGCGGCGACCGGATGGAAGAGTTCATGGACAAGCTGGTCAGCATCGCGCTGCCCCGCGTCCGCGACTTCCGCGGCGTGTCCACCAAGGCCTTCGACGGCCGCGGCAACTATGCCCTGGGCGTCAAGGAACAGCTGATCTTCCCCGAAATCGAATACGATAAGGTCGAGAAGATCCGCGGCATGGAAATGATTTTCGTCACGACTGCCAAGACCGATGAAGAAGCCAAGGAACTGCTTCGTCTGCTGGGCATGCCGTTTGCAAACTAAGGGAGGAGAACGAACATGGCAAAGACCAGTATGAAGATCCGTCAGGCCCGTCCGGCCAAATTCTCCACCCGTGCTTATACGCGCTGCACGCTGTGCGGCCGTCCGCACTCGGTGCTGCGCCGCTACGGCATCTGCCGTATCTGCTTCAGAGAACTGGCTTACAAGGGCCAGATTCCCGGCGTCCGCAAGGCCAGCTGGTAAGGAGGAGGGTAAAATATGGTTATCAATGATCCCATTGCCGATATGCTGACCCGTATCCGCAACGCGCAGGTAGCCCGGCATGATACCGTGACGATGCCCGCGAGCAACATGAAGAAGAGCATCGCCAAACTGATGCAGAACGAGGGCTTCATCAAGTCCTACGAAGTGATCGACGACGGCCTGCAGGGCGAGATCAAGATCACGCTGAAATATCTGGACAAAAAGCAGCCCGTCATCGTCGGCCTCAAGCGCATCAGCAAGCCGGGCCTGCGGGTCTACGCGTCCTGCGAAGACCTGCCCAAGGTGCTGGGCGGCCTGGGCGTCGCGATCATCTCGACCAGCAAGGGCGTCATGACCGACCGGATGGCCCGCAAGGAAAACCTGGGCGGCGAAGTGCTCTGCTACATCTGGTAATCACGAATCTACAGGAGGGTACTCAATATGTCTCGTATCGGAAGACAACCGATTGCTATTCCTGCCGGCGTGACAGTTCAGGTGAGCGAGAGCAACCTCGTAACTGTCAAGGGCCCCAAGGGCACGCTGAGCCAGCAGGTCAATCCGGATATCAAACTGGAAATGAAAGACGGCACGCTGACGCTGACCCGTCCTTCTGACAACAAGGAGCACCGCGCGATGCACGGCCTGTACCGCGCCCTGGTCCACAACATGGTGGTCGGCGTGACCGACGGCTTTGCCAAGACCCTGGAAATGGTCGGCACCGGTTATCACGCGGAAGCCAAGGACAACGGCAAGAAGCTGGACATCGCGATCGGCTTCTCTCACCCCGTGATCCTGGACGCCCCCGAAAACGTCACCTTCGAAACCCCCAACCAGACCACCATGGTCATCAAGGGGATCGACAAGCAAGTGGTCGGCAGCCTTGCCGCGGATATCCGCGCGATCCGTCCGCCGGAACCCTATCTGGGCAAGGGCATCAAGTATCAGGGCGAGCATATCCTGCGCAAGGAAGGCAAGGCCGGCAAGAAGTAAGGAAGGGAGTGAACGCATATGTTCAAAAAACGCGACCGCAATGAAGTCCGCGTGATCCGTCACGCCCGCGTTCGCAAAAAGATCAGCGGCACCCCCGAAATGCCGCGTCTGTCTGTGTATCGCAGCAATAAGTCCATTTACGCTCAGATTATCGACGATACCAAGGGCGTGACCCTGGTGTCCGCCTCCACCCTGGATCCCCAGATCAAGGGCCAGCTGGGCGACGTCGACAAGAAGGGCGCAGCCAAACTCGTTGGCAAGCTGATCGGCGAGCGTGCGCTGAACGCCGGCCTCAAGAACGTGGTGTTTGACCGCGGCGGTTACATCTATACCGGACGTGTCGCCGAACTGGCAGCCGGCGCTCGTGAAGCCGGGCTGAACTTCTAAGGGGAGGATAAAGCACATGTATCGCAAGGAAGAACCCCAAAGTGAATTCAAAGAACGCCTGGTTTCCCTGAACCGTGTTACCAAGGTCGTTAAGGGCGGTAAGAACTTCCGCTTCGCCGCCCTGGTGGTCGTCGGTGACGAGAAGGGCCGCGTTGGCTGCGCCATCGGCAAGGCCATGGAAGTCCCGGAAGCCATCCGCAAGGCCTCTGAAAGCGCCAAGAAGCACCTGGTGAACGTCGCCATGACGGGCACCACCATTCCTCACCGGATCGACGGCCTCTACGGCACCGCCAAGGTCGTCCTGATTCCCGCTGAGGAAGGCGCCGGCGTTATCGCCGGCGGCGGCGCCCGCGCCGTGCTGGAGCTGGCCGGTGTCAAGGACATCCGTACCAAGACTTTCGGCACCAGCAACCGCATCAACACCGTCAAAGCCACCATCGACGGCCTGAGCCGTCTGCGCGACGCCGAAACCGTCGCCAAAATGCGCGGCAAGACCGTGGAAGAGATTCTGGATTAAGGAGGATTGACTCATATGAAACTGAAAATCACATTGGTCAAGTCTCCCATCGCCAGCCTGCCCAAGCACAAGGCCAATGTCAAGGCCCTGGGCCTGCGCAAGGTCGGTCATTCCGTCGTTCACAACGACTCCCCCCAGATCAGGGGTCAGATCTTCGCCGTCAAGCACATGGTGAAGGTTGAAGAAATTGAAGAATAAGGGAGGGCCCTCCAATGAAACTGCATGAGTTGAAGCCGGCCATCGGCTCGACGACTGCCCCGAAGCGCCTCGGCAGAGGCGTAGGCTCCGGACTCGGCAAGACGTCCGGTAAGGGCCACAAAGGCGCCAAAGCCCGCTCCGGCGGCGGTAAGCGCCCGGGATTTGAAGGCGGTCAGATGCCTCTGACCCGCCGCCTGCCCAAGCGCGGCTTTACCAACATCTACCGCAAAGAGTATGCGACGGTCAACGTCAGCGCGCTGGAGTGCTTCGAAAACGGCGCTACCGTGAACGTGGAAGCGCTGGTCGAGGCCGGCCTGATCAAGAAGACGCTGGACGGCGTCAAGATCCTGGGCGGCGGCGAACTGAGCAAAAAGCTCACCGTGAATGTGGATAAGGTGACTGAGTCCGCTAAGGAAAAGATCGAGGCAGCCGGTGGGAAAGTAGAGGTGAAGTAAGCGATGTGGGAAACCCTGCAAAACGCATGGCGCGTCAAGGATATCCGCAAAAAGCTTCTTTACACTTTCGGGATGCTGATCCTGTTCCGTCTGGTCAGCGTGATCCCCGCTCCCGGCATTGATTCCGCAAAAGTCAGCGAAGCGATCAGGGGCTACGACGTCCTGAACCTGGTCAACATGATGACCGGTAACTCCTTCGCTCAGATGACCATCATGGCGATGGGTATTACGCCTTACATCAACGCCTCCATTATCATGCAGCTGCTGGCAGTCGCCATTCCGGCGCTGGAGCGGCTGAGCAAGGACGGCGGCGAGGAAGGCCGCAAGAAGATCAACAAGATCACCCGGTACGTCACCGTGGCCTTGGCGATCCTCCAGTCCGTCGGCATCATCATGACGCTGAACCGCTCCATGCAGGTGCTGAATCCGGACTACAACAACTTCTGGGGCTACACGCTGATCGCCCTGGTCATGGCCGGCGGTACCGCCCTGGCCATGTGGATCGGCGAAAGAATCACCAAGAACGGTATCGGCAACGGTATCTCCCTGCTGATCTTCGTCGGCATCGTCAGCAACCTGTTTAACGGCATTCTCCAGGCGATCCTCGGTCTGTTCACCGACAACGCGAGCCAGGCCTTGGTCCACCTGATCGTCATTCTGCTGACCACCATCGTCATCGTGGCGCTGGTCACCTTCGTGGATATGGCGGAGCGCCGCATCAAGGTGCAGTATGCCAAGCGGGTCGTCGGCCGCAAGATGTACGGCGGCCAGAGCACCCACATCCCCATGAAGCTGCTGGCCGTGGGCGTTCTGCCCCTGATCTTCGCCTACTCCTTCATGTCCTTCCCGGGCACGATCATGGCGATGATCAACAGCAACTCCGGCGCTTACAAGTGGTGGGAAGCCAACATGAACCAGTCCAGCTGGCTGTACGCGGTCATCTGCGCGCTGCTGATCATCGGCTTCAGCTATTTCTACACCGCCATTACCTTCAACGCTGAGGACATCTCCAAGAACGTCCAGCAGCAGGGCGGTCACATCCCGGGCGTTCGCTCCGGCGCCGCGACCACCATGTATCTGAACCGGACCAGCAAACGGCTGACCCTGTTTGCGGCCCTGTTCCTGGCGATTCTGGCCACCGTGCCGACCTTTGTCTGGAGCGCCGCGAAGGTGACGATCCCCTTCGGCGCGTCTTCCATCCTGATCGCCGTGCAGGTGGCGCTGGAAACCATGCGTCAGCTCGAGGCCCAGATGGTGGTCCGCCACTACAAGGGATTCCTCTGATAAAGGAGAACATACCGCTACGGTCCCTGTTCAGACATCCCACCTTCCCCCTCAAAAGGGAAGGTGGGATTGTGTGGCTATAAGTCCAACGTTCAGAAAAGGAGTTCAAGGATGAATATCATCTTTCTGGGCCCTCCCGGCGCGGGAAAGGGCACGCAGGCTCAGCTGCTGACCAAGGAACTGGGCATCCCCCAGATTTCCACCGGCGACATGCTGCGCAAGGCCATGCGGGAAGGGACCAAGACCGGCCTGGAAGCCAAGCGCTATGTGGAATCCGGCGGCCTGGTGCCTGACGAGGTCGTGATCGCCATCGTCAAAGAACGGCTGGCGGAGGACGACTGCAAGAACGGCTACATGCTGGACGGCTTTCCCAGGACCGTGTTCCAGGCCGAAGAGCTGGCCAAGTTCGCCAAGATCGACGTGGCGGTGGACCTGGATCTGCCGGACGAGGTGATCGTGGAGCGGCTTTCCGGCCGCCGCGTCTGCCCCAACTGCAACGCCACCTACCATGTCTCCCAACTGGGCGGCAGCACGGTCTGCAAAAACTGCGGGGCGGAGCTGATCCAGCGCAAGGACGACTCGGAGGAGACGATCCGCAACCGCCTGAAGGTCTACACGGAGCAGACCGCTCCGCTGATCGACTATTACCGCCGCCAGGGCATCCTCCGCACGGTGGACTGCCAGGGCACGGTGGAAGAAAACTTCGCGCTCGTTAAGCGCGCGCTCGAGGCCTGATCCTTCATGATCATCATCAAAAATCTGGAGCAGATCGCGCTGATGCGGTCTGCCGGACACCTGCTGTACGACGTGCTGCAGTACCTGGCCGGCCAGGTGAGGCCCGGCATCACCACCGAGGATGTCAACCGCATAGCGGATGAAATGATCCGCAAGCACGGGGCCATCCCGACGGAGCTGGGCTACGCCGGCTATCCCAAGTCCATCTGCGCGTCCATCGACGACGAGGTGGTGCACGGGATTCCGTCCCCGAACGTCAGGCTGGAAGAAGGCCAGATCCTGTCCATGGACCTGACGCTTTCCCTGAACGGCTGGCAGGCGGACAGCTGCCTGACCGTCCCGGTAGGGGAAATCAGCCAGAAAAAGAAGGACCTGATCCGGGTGACGGAGGAGTGCTTCTGGACGGGCTATCACCAGGCGGTGAACGGAAACCGCATCGGGGACATCAGCTCCGCCGTGCAGCGCTACGCAGAATCCCGCGGCTACGGCGTGGTCCGGGATCTGACCGGCCACGGCATCGGCCGGGAGATGCACGAGGATCCCAGCGTCCCGAACTTCGGCACCGCGGGTCACGGGCCCAGGCTCCGCCCTGGGATGACGATCTGCATCGAGCCCATGATCACCGCCGGCACCTGGAAGGTGCACGAGCTGGCGGACGGCTGGACCATCGTGACCAACGACCATCAGCCGGCCTCCCACTACGAGCACACCGTGGTGATCACCAAGGAAGGCGATCCGGAGATTCTGACCCTCCCGGACGGCGGGAAAGGCAGGCAGCTCCTTTGAAGGCACCGATTGAAAAAGGAAATTTGGTAATTTCCAAAAAAGGACGTGACAAAGGGCGGCTGTTTGTGGTATTATATTCGTTGGACGCTGATTACGTCTTTCTTTGTGACGGCGATCTGCGAAAGGTGAGCCATCCGAAGAAAAAAAAGCGTCTTCATCTGGCGCCGACGGCCCACGCCTGCCCCGAGCTGACCGCCCTGTACGAGAGCGGACAGCTGCTGGACAGCGACGTGCGCAAGGCGCTTGCACCGTACCAAACAGTTGCAGCCGATTGAGGAGGGTTTAGCGATTTGTCCAAGGACGATGTAATTGAAATGGAAGGCAAAGTGGTCGACGCTCTGCCCAACGCCGTGTTCCTGGTGGAGCTGGCCAACGGCCATCAGATCATGGCGCATATCTCGGGAAAAATGCGGATGAACTTTATCCGGATCTACCCGGGGGACAAGGTGACCGTGGAACTCTCCCCTTACGATCTGACCCGCGGCCGCATTACGTGGCGCAGCAAGAATTAACGAAGCATCCGGGCTTCGGCCCGTTTGTTCAGACCGGCGGTTGACTGCCGGTGACCACCCCTTGGAAGGAGGGAAACCGAAATGAAAGTTCGTCCGTCTGTCAAGCCTATGTGCGAAAAGTGCAAGGTGATCAAGCGCAAGGGCCGCGTTATGGTGATCTGCGAGAATCCCAAGCACAAGCAGCGTCAGGGCTGATCAGCTTTTAGCTGATACTTTGACAGCAGGCGGCACAGCGCCGCCTGCCATTCAAGCGCGTCCGATGGACGCGCTGCATCTGCGGACCGGTCCTGGCCCGCAGATGCAGCGTGCCGGTTGGCACGTGTTCTTCTGTCTGTGATCTTTTTTTCCGGACAGGGGACCCGGGAAGCATTCTGCTTCCATCTTTCTTTCGTCATGGACGGCGGCGTGGGCGGCTGCCCGGCGGCAAGGGTTGCTTGCTCAAGGGACCACGTGTCATGCCGTACCATATAAACAAAGCCCGCGGCGGGAAACCGTCCTTGCGGGCGCCATCCGCCCCCGGCCCCGCAGCAGTGTCTCTACGCTCACCATCCCGGGTGCCCGAAGAGCGGCGGAAGCAACCAACATTTTGGAGGTGTAGACTATCCATGGCACGTATTGCGGGTGTTGACCTGCCCAGAGACAAGCGCGTCGAAGCCGGCTTGACTTACATCTACGGCATCGGCCCCAGTATCTCCAAGAAGATCCTCGCAGACACGGAAATCAATCCTGATACCCGCGTCAAGGATCTTTCCGAGACGGAGATCAGCAAGCTGCGCGAGTACATCGAGCACCACGTCAAGGTGGAAGGCGATCTGCGCAGAGAAGTTTCCTTGAACATCAAGCGCCTGGTGGAAATCGGCAGCTACCGCGGTGTCCGTCACCGCCGCAACCTGCCTGTCCGCGGGCAGCGCTCCAAGACCAACGCCCGGACCCGCAAAGGCCCCAAGCGCACGGTCGGCAACAAGAAGAAGTAAGCAGGCTTGTGAGCTAAAAACGACTGTTCCCCGTTCATGGGGAATCTGGAGGGAATAAAATGGCACCCAAATCGAAGCTGAAGAAGACGTCCCGCAAGCGTCGCGAGCGGAAGCTTGTCGAGCGCGGTGTGGCGCACATCAAGTCTTCTTTCAATAACACCATCGTCACCATCACCGATCCCAACGGCAACGCTCTGTCCTGGGCTTCCGCCGGCGGCATGGGCTTCCGCGGAAACAAGAAGTCCACTCCTTTCGCCGCTCAGATGGCCGCCGAGACCGCCGCGAAGGCTTCTCTGGATTACGGTCTGAAGTTTGTGGACGTGATGGTCAAGGGCCCCGGTTCCGGCCGTGAAGCCGCGATCCGTGCGCTGCAGACCGCCGGCCTGGAGGTCACCATGATCAAAGACGTGACCCCCATCCCGCACAATGGCTGCCGCCCGCCCAAGCGTCGCCGCGTGTAATGAAGGAGGAGTGTAAGGATGGCAAACAATAAACAGCCGATCGCCCGGAGATGCCGTGCTCTTGACATTTCTCCGGCCGTTATGGGCTATGCGAACAAGAAGTCTCATCGGAACCCCAACGGCAACCGCCGCAAGAAGGTTTCCGAATACGGCGCCCAGCTGAAGGAAAAGCAGAAGGTGCGTTTCATCTACGGCGTGCTGGAAAAGCAGTTCCGTCACTATTTTGAAAAGGCGTCCAACATGAAGGGCGTTACCGGCGAAAACATGCTGCAGCTCCTCGAGCTCCGCTTGGACAACGTCGTGTACCGTCTCGGCCTGGCCAAGACCCGCCGCATGGCCCGTCAGGTGGTCGGCCATGGCCACATCCGCGTCAACGGCAAGAAGGTCGATATTCCTTCCTATCAGGTGAAGGCCGGCGACGTGATCACCCTGCGTCAGCGCTCCATGGAAAGCGAAATGTTCAAGAGCCTGCGGGAAGGCACCAGCGTGCTGCTGCCCAAGTGGCTGACCTTTGACGCCCAGAACCTCACCGGCACGGTGGCCGCGCTGCCCAGCCGCGAGGATATCGATTACGAAGTGCAGGAGAACATGATCGTTGAATTCTACAGCCGTTAATCATGTCGCTGCATGATTGCTGCCATTTGGAATAGAAACGACGGTACCTGACAGGAGGGTTGGACCCAGTGATCGCAGAATTTGAAAAGGCGCACATCGAATGCACGGAGCTTTCTGAAAACAACCAATTCGGACGCTTTGTGGTGGAACCGCTCGAGCGCGGCTTCGGCCATACGCTCGGCAACGCCCTGCGCAGGGTGCTTTTGAGCAGCCTGACCGGTGCAGCCGTGACCTCCGTCCAGATCGACGGGGTACAGCACGAGTTTTCCACCATTCCGGGCGTCAAGGAAGATGTCACCGAAATCATTCTCAACTTCAAGGAACTGGCGCTCAAGCTCTTCTCTGACGGCACGAAAAAGATCGAGATCGACGTGGTCGGCCCCTGTGATTTCACGGGCGGAGACATCAAGACGGACGACGAAGTGGAGATCATCAACACCGACCTTCACATCGCCACGCTGGACGACGGCGCCCGCCTGCACATGTTCATCACCCTGGATCACGGCCGCGGCTACGTCCAGGCGGATAAGAACAAGGATCCCCAGAGCCCCATCGGCGTGATCCCGATCGATTCGATTTACACCCCGATCCGCAAGGTCAACTACGCGGTGGAGGATACCCGTGTCGGTCAGATTACCGACTATGACAAGCTGACGTTGGAAGTGACGACCGACGGCACCATCAACCCCGAGGAAGCGATTTCCTCGGCGGCCCGCATCCTGACCGAGCAGCTGTCGCTCTTCTGCGGCCTGACTGAACAGGCGATTCCCGCCCCGGTCGCCGAGCCGGAGGAGACCAAGAGCGAGCGTCTGCTGGACATGACCATCGAAGAGTTGGATCTGTCCGTGCGTGCGTATAACTGCCTGAAGCGTGCCGGCATCAACACCGTCAACGAGCTTGTACAGAAGAACCAGGAGGACATGATGAAGGTCCGGAACCTGGGCAAAAAGAGCCTTGAGGAAGTGGAGCAGAAGCTGCAGGCCCTTGGCCTGGGCCTGCGCGCCACGGAAGAATAAATAGGAGGAAACGACATATGGCATTGGAGCGCAAGCTGGGCCGCACCGCGAGCCAGCGCAAAGCCATGCTCCGCGGACTGACCACGCAGCTGCTGTGGAACGGCCGCATCGAGACGACCGAGGCCCGCGCCAAGGAAGTCCGCAGCATCGCAGATAAAATGATCACGCTCGCGGTCCGCGAATATGACAAGACCGTGGATGTGGAAAAAGAATTCACCAACGATAAGAAGCAGATTGTCAAGGAGACCGTGACCAACGACCTCCCCAGCAAGCTGGCTGCCCGCCGCATCATGATGTCCTACCTGTACGAGGCGAAGCTCCCCAAGGAAGACGACGAGAGCAAAAAGCTGTACCGGGACCGCACGAAGGACAACAAGCACCCCGTGGTGGAAAAGGTGTTCCGTGAGTACGGACCCAAGTACCGCGCCCGCAACCAGGAAAAGGGCTGCGCCGGCGGCTACACCCGCATCATCAAGAAGGGCCCCCGCCGCGGCGACGCCGCCGAGATGGTCATTCTCGAGCTGGTGTAATATACGAATTCAGAAAGAACCGACCTGTGGGCCGGTTCTTTTTTTCCAAGTTCAGTCTTCGACTGAACTTGGATCGCATGGGGGTCTTGCGACCCCCCTACGGAACCCCCCGACGGATTTGCCTCTCGTTCCTACGGAACTCCCGGGCGGCAAATCCGCAAGGAATGTATTTTTGCTCCGCAGAAGGGATGGGGTTTTCACTTCCCAGGTATTATTCTGCTGCGCAAAAATACTCCTCGCGGCGTACATGCCGCCGCTGCGGATTTCAATCAGGGGGAAGTTTCCCCCTGATCACCCCCTCTGGCAGGCGTGAGATCTGCAATAGTATCGAGTAGATTGAAGACATACGTTTTTTTATATACCATCCTGGAGGATAATCAATGAAACGCTTGACCGTTTTGTGGACGATTTTGGTGGCTCTGGGACTTGCGGTGGGGGCTGCGGCGGAAACGAAGGTGATGGCGGTGACGGACATTCATTATCTGGCGCGGCCGCTGTATGAGGACAGTGAAATCTTTGTAGAAATCCTGAAGGGCAGCGATGGGAAGCTGACCCAGTACGGGGACGAGTTGCTGGACGCCCTGTACCGGGAGATCCAGGAGGAAAAGCCGGATGCCCTGCTGGTGACCGGCGACCTGAGCTTCAACGGGGAGAAGCAGAGCCATCTTGACCTGGCGGCCTGGTTTTCCAAGGTGGAGGCGTCCGGCGTCCCGGTCTGGGTGATTCCCGGCAACCACGATATGAACACCCGCCCGGCGGGCTTCAGCCGCAGGAGCTATTATACTACGGAAAGCGTGAACGAGGAAGAATTCAAGGAAATTTACCAGGATTTCATGTTGCCCGGCGGGGCGGGCTGTTCCTATATCGCCCCGGTGAGCGATGAGCTCTGGGCGCTGATGACGGACGTCACTTACTGCCCCCAGGCCTTCGGCGTTTTTATGAAAGCGCACGCGGACTGGCTGACAGAAGCCCTCCGTCAGGCGAAGGCGTCCGGCGTCCGGGTGATGACGGCGACCCATCAAAACTTAGTGGCGCATACGGAGTTTACGAAGGACAACTATCTGATGTTCGGCAACGAGCAGATGCTGGACCTGCTGGCGGAGGCCGGGGTCCCCCTGAACCTCTCCGGCCACATGCATGTGCAGAACATCGACTCTGAAAAAGGCGTAACGGACGCCGCGTCCGGGGCGTTCTCCGTCTGGCCCCACCGCTACGCGGTCGTGACCCTGTCGGAGGAACAGGGCTTTCGTTACGAAGCCAAAAGCCTCCGGGAAGCGTTCCTGCCCGAAGGCCTGCTGGAGCTGAGCCGGAACTGGTTTTCCGATATCGTGCGGACCATGGCTTCCGCCGGCCTGGCGGCCGTCCCGGAGGAACCAAAGAAGCTGATGCTGGACTACGCCGCCCGCTTCAACCTGGCGTACTTTTCCGGCACCTATCAGAAGGCGGATCCCTCCTGGCGGGAGGACGAGGCCTACCGTCTCTGGGCCGAGAGCGGGGACCAGCGCTTCTGGGCCTATATGCGTTTTGTGATGGACGAAGGACCGGATACCGAGGTGAGCCGTCTGGTCTGGGAGGAAAAACGGTAAGGCGCCTGGCGGAAGGATGAACCGGAGAAGAAAAGGGGAGGAAATGCCATGAAAAAGAGGATGTTTTACCTGCTTTTATGGACGTTGGTCCTGGTGATGCTGCCCTGGTGCGCCGCTTTGGCGGAATGGCAGAGCGGCCGCCTGGTCCTGACGCCGGCGGACGCGGACGAATGGATTCAGACCTTTCTGGGGGATCACCCGGAAGCGCTGGACGGGGCCTGGGCCATGACGGCGCAGATGAAGATGGCCACCCTTTTGTCCGGCGGCATGAAGGGGCTGGCCCAGTCCCTGGCTTCCCTGGGAAAGGCGGAGCAGATCGGGGCCGCCTATGCCGGGGAACTCAAGGGCTATCAGGTGTTTTACATTCCGTGCGTCTTTTCCGTGATGCCGGTGGACCTGATCCTGGTCACGGAGGAGGGGGAAATTGCCGGTCTGCAGACCGGCCCCTATACCGGCGGCCGGGAAGAAGAGGCGGCTTCGGACAACCTGGAGAGGAAGGCGCTGGCCCTCCCGGTGCCCGCCCTCGGCGGGGAGCTGCCGGGGACGCTGACCCTGCCCAAAGGCGACGGCCCTTTCTCGGCCGTGGTGCTGCTCCAGGGCTCCGGCCCTAGTGACCGGGACGAAACCATCGGCCAGCTGAAGCCCTTCCGGGATTTGGCGGAGGGACTGGCCGAGCGGGGGATCGCGGTCTACCGCTTCGATAAGCGGACCTATGAATACGGCGCGGAGCTGGCTGGTAGGAAGGATATTTCGCTGGTGGATGAAACCATCGAGGACGCCGTTCACGCGGTGCAACTCCTGGCGGGGCAGGAGAAGATCGACCCGGCCCGGATCTATGTGCTCGGCCACAGCCTGGGCGGCAACGCCGTGCCCGCCATCGCCCGGGAACTGGAGCAGGTCCATCAGGCGGTCAGCGGCTTCATCATGATGGCCGCCTCGCCCCGGCCGATGGAGGAGCTGATGCGGGAGCAGTACGACTTCCTCTACTCCCTGCTGCCGCAGGTCACCGCGGAACAGCAGGCGGAAAAGGATGCCCTCTTCGCGGAGCTGGACAGGCTGCGGGGTCTGGATTCCCTCACCGAAGACGATATGGTTGCGGGCGTCTATTCGTCCTACTGGAAGTGGCTGGCGAATTATGACATCCTGGAGGCCGCCAGGGAAATCCGGCAGCCCGTCCTGCTGCTGCAGGGGGAAGAAGACTACCAGGTGACCATGACGGACTTTGACATGTGGAAGGAGGCCGTCGGGCAAAAAGAAAACTGGCGGCTGATCTCCTATCCCGGCCTGACCCATTGCTTTACGGCCGGACAGAAATCGGAGGGCGCCGCCGCGTACGCCCGCCCCGCCAGGGTTGACGAAGGGGTCCTGCGGGATATTGCAATGTTTATCACGGGAAATAGTGGAAAATAAGCAGCTGCTTTCGCATCATATAGTGTTAGAAGCCGTGTGAAAATCGCATGATATTTTGGAAACGAACAGCCCCGGCGCATCTGATCAGGTGCGCTGGGGCTGCTGTGCTGTGCGCGGGACCCATGGACAGCGGGAAAGGAAGACGCTGCCAATCCGGCCTCGCGGTTAAAAAATAAGATTTTTCTTGTTCTTTACTGCCATCTCCCTTAGGCCCTGCGTATCAATAAGTGTCCGGGATGAAACAGAACGCCCGGTGAAAACAGAAAGAAACGCAAAGCGTAAAGGAGATAAAGACCATGGAAATCAAGGAAATGAACGTGAACGAGCTCAACGTAAACGAAATGGAAGATGTGGCCGGCGGCGTCGGCGGTTCCCGCAAAGTGCTGCCTGTCAAGAGAAACTGCCTGATCTACCGGATCCAGAAGGGTGACACCCTGAGCTTCCTGGCCAGCAACAACAGGACCACCGTCAAGAAGCTGATGGCCCTGAACCCCAGCATCAAGAACGCGAACGACATCACTGCGGGTTATTACATCTACCTGCCTATCTGATAGAAAAACTAAGAAGTAACGCCTCCTCCTTTTGCCGGATTGCGAAAGCAATCCGGTTTTTTCATGTCCGCAGCTTCTCCAGCTCCAGCCAGAACCGGGCGTCCTCGATCGCTTCCCACAGGGGATAGGGGCTTTCCCCGCCGTTCAGATAGTCGGCCATGTCCAGCAGGAGGGTGGCGATGGCGAATTCGTCCTGCACGGTATCCGGGGCGAGCTCGGCGGTCCAGTTCCGCCGCCGGTCCCGCAGGGCCTGGGTGTCGAGGCAGTGGTAGCGTTCGGACAGGACCGGCAGCAGCATTTTCCGCTGGGGTTGGTTGTCCTCGTCCAGGTAGAGGACGGCGGTGTCCGTCCATTCGCCGCGGCTGCCCCGGACGGTCAGGTGGCGGGAGCGGATGTAGGAGCGGTATTGCAGGGGAGAAAAATCATAGATCGCCTGCTTTCCGGAGGAAAAGCAGATGATGGCGGCGGTGCGCTCGGCCAGGTCCATCCGCCCGTCATAAAAGGCCCCGTATCGGGAATCGGTCTGGGCGGCGGGGGCCCGCTGAACGGCCCCGCTTATCGTATAGGTTTCGCCCTGCCTGATCTGCAGCGCGCGGCGGATCAGGCCGGCGGCGTGATAGTCGTGCAGGAGAGAGATGTACAGGGAAGACGGCGTTCCGATGGTTCCGGCTTCGATCTCCCGCAGGCCGGCGGCCAGGATGGGCTGGCGCGGGTACTGCTCGCAGCTGACGATCTTTGCCCCCTTCTGCCCAAGGGCCTCTATCTGCTCCAGCTGGGCGTAGGTGGAGGCGACAGGCGTCTCCGAGACGACGGGAAAGCCACGATTTGCCCATTCCTCGATGACGTCTGCCATGTGCCCCCGGTCCACGGCGACAACGACGAAATCCGGCCGGAAGGAAAGCCCTTCCGCCAGGGAGGTGGTGGCGGCCGCCCCGGTCCGCTCCGTCATCAGAGCGGCCTTTTCCTGCGAGCGGCAAAGAAACATGGCCCGAAACAGGTCCGGGTATGTCCGGGCGACCCGCCCGAAATATTCAGCCCGGTAACCGGACCCGACAATCAGATAAGAAAGCATACGGCATTCCCTCCTATGGATTAAGAATATGAAAAGCGGACTTGGTTGTCAAGACGCAATATCAACAGAGCGTGCTCACACACCGTGTGAACACGCTCTGGCGCAAATATGCACGTTGGGGTATAGGGGGAGTCCCCCTTACGACGGCTTCAGCCCTGAGAATCTCCGCCCATGAGATCATAAATAAGTTCAATACCATTCTCCCGCTCCAGCAGGATCTTGCCGTTGCTCACCTGGGAGAAAATCAGCTCGGTGGGGGTTTCGGGGTCGTTCGGGATCGTTTCCGCGACGTATTCGCCGGCGGCGTTCTTGGTGTAGACGGTCACCTGGCCGGTCACGGTCAGCTTGCCGGTGGCGGCATCATACAGTCCGTGCATGCTGTATTCGGCGTAGGTATCTTCTCCCTCGTCATGGAGAAACACGTTGTAGCCGTAATCGTCGCCCTCTTCGGAATCGCACCAGGAGATGTCGGCGTAGGTTTTTCCGTCCTCGCTCTTCCAGAAGCCCTGGAAAGCGCCGATGTTGGCGAACTGCAGGTCCGCGCCGTCCTGGCCGCGGCCGTCCTTCCAAAGCAGGAAGCCTTCCTGGTCGATGGTGAAGACGGTGGTCTGGTCCGCGTTGTCGGTTTCCTGGTATTCAAAGGGGCCGCGCTGGAGGTCGCCGGTCGCCGGGTCCTCGGTGTAGCTGTTCTTCGAGGAGGAGATGGACAGCAGGGCGTCCTGTTCCTCGTTGTAGGAGCAGGAGTATTCCCACTCGGTGCCCTGATGCTGCTCGGGATCGGAGGACTTGATGTAGACGCGGTAGCCTTCCTCTTCGTAGTGGATTTCCACGGTCATCCCGAAGATGGCCCAGTTGGTTTCAAACTTCTTTCCGCCTTCGGGCTGCGGGTATTCTTCCGCGCCGGCAGAGACGCACAGCAGCGTCATGGCCAGGGTGAGGGCCAGGAAAATGCTTACGATCTTTTTCATTGTATTGGTTTCCTTTCTGTTAATCTTTTGCTTTTTGTTCCTGCCGGAACACTGGTTGATACGCACGGCGGTGGGCCGGTGGCAGCGGAACGGCAGAATTCAGCTATGATCAGATTAACGCATCTAAGAGCGATTGTCAACTGTGGGCTCAAAGGAATCGTTGTCAGCCGACCCGCTCCGTGGTATGATAAAGTACGGGGCCGGAAAAACGGACGGACGGAAAACGGGAAGAAGGCGGCACGGATGAAAAACTCCTTTGAGCAGATTTATGAGGTGGTCAGGAAAATCCCCATGGGCAGGGTGGCGACCTACGGGCAGATCGCGGCGCTGGCGGGCAACCCGCGCTGGAGCCGGGTGGTGGGCTACGCCCTGCACGTCAATCCCGAGCCGGGCGTGATTCCTTGTCACCGGGTGGTCAACCGCTTCGGCGAACCGTCTTCGGCCTTTGCCTTTGGCGGGGTCAACCGGCAAATCCTGATGCTGGAGGAAGAGGGCGTCCCCGTCGTCGGCGGCAGGGTGGATTTGAGCCGATACCTATGGGACGGGCACATATAGTTATCGCATGGGGGTCTTGCGACCCCCCTACGGGACCCCCCGACAGATTTGCCTCTCGCCCTTAACAGGGCTCCCGGGCGGCAAATCCGCAAGGTATGTATTTTTGCTCCGCAGAAGTGGGGTAGTTCGTCTCTTCCCATGGTACATTCTGCTCCGCAAAAATACTCCTCGCGCCGCGCATGTCGCCGCTGCGGATTACCATCAGGGGAAAGTTTCCCCCTGATCACCCCCTCTGGCGGGCGTTAGATCTGTTATTGATTTTAATTGATTAAATCTCTGACTTCGGAGAGAAAAATGTGCTTGCGGCGGCCCATTGATTATGCTATCATGCAGAAGGAATCGAGTTGTTAAAGGGCGGGACGGTATGAAGAAAGAGAAGAGAATCATCCAGGACCTGACGGTCGGAAGCGTGCCGGGCACCATGCTGCGGTTCGCGACGCCGATGCTGCTGTCCGGCTTCCTGCAGATGGTGTACAACATGGTCGACATGATGGTGGTCGGCCATTTCGTAGGCACGGAAGGCCTGTCTGCCGTGTCCATCGGCGGCGAGGTGCTGATGCTGATCACCTTTGTCGCCATGGGCTTTTCCAACGCCGGGCAGATCCTGATCTCCCGTTACGTGGGGGAGCAGCGCAAGGACCTGATCGGGGAGATGGTCGGCACCCTGTTCACCCTGCTGATGAGCCTGGCCGTGGTGATTTTAGCGGTGTTCCTGTTGATCTATCAGGACATCATCCGCTGGCTGAACACCCCGCCGGAAATCTGGGAGTACACGCGGCAGTACTGCATTACCTGCGTGCTGGGCGTCGTGTTCATCTACGGCTACAACCTGGTTTCGGCTATCATGCGCGGTATGGGGGACTCCAGGCACCCCTTCCAGTTTATCGCCATCGCCTCGGTGGTCAACGTCGTGCTGGACCTGCTGTTTGTCGGCCCCTTGGGGATGGGCCCGCTGGGCGCGGCCCTGGCTACCGTGATCGGCCAGGCGGTCAGCTTCATTTTTGCGCTGCGCCTTTTGTACCTCAAGCGGGAGGAAATCTATTTTGACTTTCAGCCCCGCCATTTTCGCATCGGGAAGCAGGTGATCCGGCCGCTGGTCTCCCTGGGGATTCCCATGGTGATCCAGTCCGCGGCGGTGACGTTTTCGATGCTCTTCGTCAATTCCTACGTGAACACCTACGGCACGACGGCGGTGGCCGTGACCGGCGTCGCCCGCAAGCTGGAGGGAATGATCGGCGTGGTGTCCCAGGCCATTTCCTCCGCCGGCGGGGCGATGATCGCCCAGGCCCTCGGCGCCGGGAAGATCCGGCGCGTGCCCAAGGTGGTCTGGACGGCTCTGTGGGTGGTGGCGATCCCCGCCTCTGTCTTCGCCCTGATCACCTGGCTGAAGCCCGAATGGCTGTTCGGCATCTTTTCGGACGACCCGGCGGTCCTCGCCATGGCGGTCACCTACGTGCCCATCGCCATGGTGCAGTACCTGGGGGCCACGCTGCGCCCGGCTTCCTTCGCGCTGATCAACGGCTCGGGCCATTCCTTCCTGAACCTGATGGTGGCCCTCTTGGACGGGGTGGCCGCCCGCATCGGCCTGGCCCTGCTGCTGGGCGTCACCCTGGGCTGGGGCATCCGCGGCTTCTGGTACGGCAACGCCTTCGCCGGCCTGGTCCCCTTCCTGATCGGCAGCGTGTATCTCCTGTCCGGGGCGTGGAAAAAACGGGCGTCCCAGGGACAGCCCGCGCAGAAGGAAAAAGAGAACTCCTGACGTTCAATGGGGGATGCCGAGGGCGTCCAGCAGGCGGATCACGGCATCCTGCCCGTCCAGGCAGGTATCCATGAGCCAGCCTGGTTCATTGTCCCACTCAGACAGACCGCGGTAATAGTAGTATTTTTTTGTGTCCTCGATGATAAAGGGAATGATTTTGTGGTGAAGACATTCCTTCAGCGCAATCAGCCGCCCGACCCGTCCGTTTCCATCCTGAAAAGGATGGATTTTTTCAAATTCAGCGTGAAAGGTGACAATATCCCTGATCGTTATGATTTCCAGCTGATGATAATGCTGGAGAAGCGTTTTCATCCGTTCTGGGACGGAGGCAGGCGGAGCGGTTTCATAACCGCCCACCATGTTTGGTTGTTTTTTATAATCACCTACGGCGAACCAGGGAAGAGAGGCGTCCCTGGTATTTTGTTTCAGGATCAGGTGCAGGTTTTTGATTTCCGCCTCGGTGAGCTCTTCTTCCGCAGTGTCGATCACATGGTCCACGGCCCTGAAATGATGCACAGTTTCCAGAATATCGTCTACCGGCAGAACGTCCTCGCTGGTGATGGTATTCGTTTCAAAAATCAGCCGGGTCTGCTTTTCTGTGAGCCGGCTTCCTTCGATATGGTTGGAATTGTAGGTCATCCGTATCTGCAGTTCGTGATACAGGCCGCCGGAAAGGCCGGCCTTCTTTTCGTCCCGGAGCCGCTGAAGAAGCGGGTTGTCGGAAAGCGTTCTGCACAGGTCGGAAATCCCGCAGCCAAGAAAACCGGCCATTTTCTCCAGGATGCGGTCAGATACTTTTTCTCCCCGGTTGATTTTGGCGATGGTCCGGGAGGAAATGCCCAGGGAGGACGAGAGAGAGGAGATGGTGATCCGCTTTTCTTTCAGCAGTCTGTGCAGGCCCTCGTAGGAAATCATGAAGCAAGCCCTCCGGAAAGGTGATTCTTTACTAATTATAAGAAAATCGCACGGGAAAGTAAAGATTTCCCGCGCGATTTTTTGCGAAAAGGAAAGGAATCAGACAATCTCCGTCCATCCGTAGGGATCTTCGGTTTTGCCCCACTGGATGCCGGTCAGGGTGTCGTAGAGCCACTGGGTCAGAGGACCGATCTTGCCGCCGGCGACGGTGTACTTTTCGCCGTCGTAGGAGAGCTCGCCGATGGGGGAGACCACGGCGGCGGTGCCGGTGCCCCAGGCTTCCTTGAGGGTGCCGGCCTTCATGGCGTCTTTCAGCTCGTCCACGGAGAGCAGGCGCTCTTCCACCTTATAGCCGTGCTTCTGCAGCAGCTCCACGCAGCTCTTGCGGGTAATGCCGGGCAGGACGGAGCCGGTCAGCTTCGGGGTGACGATGGTGTCCCCGATCTGGAACATGACGTTCATCGCGCCGACTTCCTCGATGTATTTGCGCTCCACGCCGTCCAGCCAGAGCACCTGGGAATAGCCCTTGAGCTCGGCCTTGTGGCCGGCGCGGTTGCTGGCGGCGTAGTTGCCGCCGCACTTGGCGTAGCCGGTGCCGCCGCGGACGGCGCGGACGTCCTCGGTCTCGATCATGATCTTGACCGGGTTTAGCCCTTCCTTATAGTAGCTGCCCACGGGGGAGAGGATCACGCAGTACAGGGCCTTCTGCAGGGTGTGGAGCCCTAAGAAGGGGTCGGTGCCGATCAGGAAGGGGCGGATGTACAGGGAGGTTCCCGGCAGGGAGGGCACCCAGTCCCGCTCCAGGTCGATCAGGGTCTTGAGGGCCTTCAGGACGAAGTCCGGGTCCACCTCGGGCAGGGTGATGCGCTCGGCGGAGTTGTTCAGGCGCTTGAAATTCTCCATCGGGCGGAACAGCTGGATCTGCCCGTCGGGCCGGCGGTAGGCCTTCATGCCCTCGAAAATTTCCGCCCCGTAGTGGAGCACGGCGGAGGCCGGGCTCAGCTGCAGGTCCCCGTAGGGGACGATGCGGGCGTCGTGCCAGCCGTTTTCCGGGTCGTAGTCCATCAGGAACATATGATCGGTAAAGTAACGGCCGAAGCCGAGATTGTTCTGGTCCGGCTTGGGTTTGAGTGTTTTCGCGCGGATGATCTGGATATCCATCAATACAGCCTCCTTATGTCAATCAGGAAAACCCGATCTCTTTACGTTCATATCATACAACGGAATCAGTGCCTCTGCAAGAAAACGAGTGATTTTTTGGTGTTTTTCTCGTGGGTGATAGATTTCCTGTGCTTTTTCTATTATGTACGAAAAATTCCCCTTGCAGGCTGAAAATGCCTGTGTTACAATGAAACGAGTAAAAAATACACCGTTGCATGAGGATGTATTTCCAATGCAGGAAGGGGCATGACAGATGTTGCAGAATTGCGGACAATGCTTCAAGCAAGCATTATTCTGTCTTGCCCGGTCAAGGTTTCTTTGTGACGCAGTGAAAGGCTGCGTCCTTTTGTGTTTCAGAAAAAGAGGTGCCTTACTCTACAGCAAAGATATGACGAGGCTTCTTTGCTGTGCTGGCGCAAAAACAGGTGTTTTCAGAATACCGCAGAGTGTTACGGCCATTAACGCTGTCGCTTTTAATGGCTGCGTGGAACTGACAGAAGTGATCATTCCTGAAAACGTGCCCCAGATCTACAGCCAGACTTTCGAAAACTGCGTAAATTTGAGGATCGTTCATATTCCGCAGAGCATACAAAGTATATTCGGTTATGCTTTTGACGGCTGCTACAGTCTCGAATATATTTATTATCAGGGGAATTGGGAGCAGTGGAATGCGATGACGGTGGATGAAAGCGGAAACGACGCGTTTTATGGTGCTCAAGTGTCTTATCTAGGCTATAGCATGAATCATGATATTTCCTGGGTACTTACGGAAGGTGGCGAGCTGACCGTTTCGGGTGGGGCGCTTCTGAATCCGGTGCCATGGGATGTTGATTTATACAGGGATCTGGTTCAGCATGTCGTTTTAATGGAAGGAATCACCGTAATCGGAAATAAGGTTTTTGAGGGCTACTCAAATATAACCAGCTTAACGCTTCCGGAAAGCCTGACAACTATTGGAGACAGCGCATTTGCCGCCTGCTCCGGATTGACGGAGATCACGATTCCCGCTGGAGTAACCGTGATAGGATATGATGCGTTCAATTCGTGTTCCGCTCTGACCGATATTCATGTAGATCCCGATAATACGACGTATTCGGATATCAGTGGTGTTCTGTTCGATGCGGGAAAACATGAACTGATAAAATACCCAGCCAATCATCCGGGAAATTCGTATACGATTCCGGATGGAGTCACGGATATCACCGCTGGGTGGCACTGGTATCTAGAAGATTTCAAGATGGGCGATTACGGCGGCGCTTCTGCTTTCATAGATTGTGCTCGGCTGACCAGCATCATCATCCCCTCAGGAGTAACGAAAATAGGAGACGCAGTGTTTGGCGGATGTGAGAACCTCACGGATATTTGGATTCCGATAACTGTAACCGAAATCGGCGGGTATGCTTTTGCTGATTGTCCAAGCCTTGAAAATATTCATTATGCTGGTACATTGGAACAATGGAAAGCGGTGAATGTCAACAAGAACGGCAACGATCAGCTTGATTCTGCAGTGATTTACTACGGAGACTGAAAGCCCGTGTGGATGAGATGGATTGACTGATCAACAAAAAAGGGGAGCGCAGGTTTTGAGCCTGCGCCCTCTGGCTTTTATGAAATTGATTATTTCTATGAGAAAAGTTGAGTGCTCTGTAATTGGATCATGAAACGGCATTTCTGAGCGCCCGTTCCACCGTTTCCCATTGATCCCCCGGATGGGTCAGGAGGGAATAGAGAAAGTTCAGCATCTGCCAGTCGAGGGGGGACGGGGACTGGGTCGTGGTCCAGCCCTGATAGAGGATGCTGGTTTTGTCGTCCCAGTGGTCGTTGGTCAGGCCCAGGGCGCCGACCAGCTCTTCCTGGACGAGGTGGTTTCGGTCCCGCTGGGTGGTCACGTCGGTGGCGATGCCGATGACGGCGGTATGGATCCGGTAGGCGGCGTACTCGTAGTAGAAAAAGCCCCAATTGCCGCTGTCGTAGTCGGGCACCAGGGAGGCCATCTGGTGGAGCGGGCAGAAGTGGATGACGATGCCGGCGTCGCTTTCGCTGTCGACCCGGGAGATGTCGGGCAGATGGGGGACGTTGGTTTGGAGGGCCTTGAGAAAAGCGTCCAGGTTTTCAAGATCCTGCCGGGTGGGGCTGCCGCTGGCGAAGACGCGGAGGGGCTGATCCCAGCGGATCAGGTAATTCCGGCCGTTGTTTACGTATTCGGCCGAAAACGCGCAGGTATGAAACACGGAAAGGGCGCGTTCAAAGGCAGCCCGGTCCGGCTGGCTGTTACCGAAGGTATAGGCGGACGTGCCCGGGGCGAGGGATGGGGCCAGGAAGAAAAGGACGAGCAGGAGGGAAAGCGGTCTTTTCATACATTTTCTCCGGTGGCCGGTAAGGATGATGCAAATACGAGACACATGAACCGAGGATCACGTGTCATGATACCAGAAGAAATGAGACAGGATATATTTCGCGGAGGATTCGGAAGGAGCTCTGGCTTCCAGGAACACAAGATAGTCGCCGGACAGAAAAACATGGAAGATCGAATGATACCCCAGGAGGCCGCCGGGCTGGTAGGCAAAGTGAACGCAGGGCACCGTCCGGCCGTCGATGGAATAAGAGACGAGCTGAGTATCCTGAAGATTCAGATCAGGGCCGTCCGGTTCCACAACGGAAAGGACATATTCCAGCAATTCATTTTCATTGAGTTTCGCAAGCCACGAAGCGTTCCGCCCGATGGAAACCAAAGTGATATAGGCCTGTTCATAGGGATTGGAGGGAGAGGCGGACATCAGGCGAACGGAGCTGTGCCTGTCAAGGACGTCCCTGGCAGGAAGGGACAGCATGGAAGGGTCTATGTCCCAGTTCCTCAGCAGTTCCTCCTGTCCCATGAAACGATAGCCGGGACAGCGGAAGCCGACGCCAAGGATCCGGTTCTGATAGGCGGATGAATCGGCGGAGCCCATCATGTCCTGCAAGGTGGGCTCTCCCTGATGCCCCATCGCGTAAAACATTAAGACGACAGCCAGCAGGGTGATGAAAAACTGTTTCATGAACATCCTCCTTTTCTATCAGATACCTTCAGCGGGAAGACAGAAAACGCTGGATCACAAAGAGGACCAGATAGATCAGCGGCATGAAATCGGCTGTCTTGGTGATCACGGAATGGTAGCGGACCAGCGGGGAGGCGTACGCATCGCAGAGCCGCTCCAAAGCGCTGGCGGGATCAGAGGCGGTCCGGATCGCGTACTGGATGCTTTGCTCCGCCTTCTGCCTGTACAGAAAAGCGGCCAGATATACCGGAAACGAAAAAATCAGCATGCCCCGGAGGATCGGGGAGTTTTTGAGGTCGATCAGCAGCAGGATCAAAAACAGTGCCATGATCAGAAGAAAAACCGCCCGTCCCCAGCCCTTGAGCTCGCGCCCGCCCTTGTCCGGCCCCGCCTTCTTTCGGGAAACCGTTTCACAGCAGCCTTTGATTTGCGTAAGGATCCTGTCCGGCGGCCAGTCAAAATGCGCGGCCAGAAACCGGATGATGTTGCAGCAGTCGTCCTCTTCCAGGCGGACGACGTGGCGGTAGGGGAAAAAGGCCGACCGCTCATGAACCGTGAAAACGGATTCCCAGCAAAAATCACCGGTCTGTCCCGCGGCGCGGCCGTGGAGGCGCAGATGTTCGCGATAGGCATAGGAATCCATCGGCTCACGGAAGGCTTTTTCGCTGGCGATCCACTCGGTCAGCGCGTTTTTCCAATGGGCTTCCACATGGCTTTGATGATCGGGCGTCTGATCTGAAAGGGTCTCGCCGCGCAGCCGGACGCCTTCGTTATAAGCCTCCTGATAGCAGGGCCTGATCATGGGTTTTCCTCCTCTTCCGCCGGGGCCGATACGCCGGTCAGGTCGAAGGGCGGGGTGTATGCCCGGGTGGCGGAGCTTTTTTCCTGGAAGTAACCGGTCAGGCCCAGGTCGAGCAGGTATTGGAAGACCCGGTCATATTCTTCGTCCGTGATCCGGCGGTCCAGGCCCTTGACATGGCACTGCGGCACGGGGCTGTACTGGCGCATGAGGCTCACCGGGGTGCCGGGGGGCAGTTCGTCGTGGATAAAATCCAGCACGCGCATGCTGTCCTTCGTGCAGCCGGGGAGGATCAGGTGGCGGACGATGGTGCCTTTTTGCATCATGCCCGCTTCGTCGTAAGTTGGGGCGCCGGTCTGGCGGCACATTTCCCGGACGGCCGGGGCGGCGAAGGCGAAATAATCCGGCGCGCCGGCGCACAGGGCGGACAGGCGCGGGGATACGTGCTTAACGTCCGGCAGATAGATGTCCACCGCTCCTTCCAGCATCTTGAGGGTTTCGGCCGTCTCATAGCCGCTGGAGTTCCACACGATGGGAACGGGCGGACGGTACAGGGACAGGGCCTCCAGGACCGCGGGCACAAAGTGGGTGGCCGTGACCAGGTTGATGTTGTGGGCCCCTTCGTCCGTCAGTCGGCGGAAAATATCCGCCAGTGCCCGGACGGAGATGGTTTTCCCGAAGGCCTCGTGGCTGATGTCCATGTTCTGGCAGAAGGCGCAGCGAAGCGTGCAGTGGGAAAAAAAGACGGCGCCGCTTCCGCGGGCGCCGGAAATACAGGGCTCTTCCCAGAAATGCAGGGCTGCCCTGGCCAGACGGGGCAGGGTGCCGGCCCCGCAGAAGCCGGAGCCGGTTGCTTCGCCGCGCTCGGCAAAGCATTGACGGGGGCACAGAGAACAGATCATTATATATCGATCTCTTTTCCGTAGAAGCAGACGGCGATGGTGCCGGGGCCGCAGTGAGCGCCGATGACCGGGCCGACGTCCTGCAGCCGGATGCTCTTGATGCCGGGGATGCGGGCCAGGAGCTGGGCTTTGAGCCGCTCGGCCTCTTCCGGCACGTCCGCCTGCATGATGAGAATCTCCTGCTTTTCGGGCTCCTCGATGTAATGGGCCGTCATGTCGATCAGGGTCTTCAGGGCTTTTTTGCGGCCCTGAACCTTTTCGGCCGGGTCGATCTTGCCGCTGCGGCCAACGCAGAGGATGGGCTTGATGTCCAATACGGACGCAAAGAAGGCGGAGGTCGAGGAGACGCGGCCGCCACGCTTTAAATAGACCAGGTCGTCCACCGTCATCCAGGCCTGGAAGCGAAAACGGTTCTGTTCGACCCAGGCGGCGATTTCCTCCATGGACGCGCCGGCCAGGTACATGTCGTGGGCGCGGATGACCAGCAGGGACATCGGGCCGGAGATGCGCATCGTGTCGCAGATCAGCAGCTTGCGCTCCGGATATTTCTGCAGCAGCATCTCCCGGGCTTTGCGGGCGCTTTCCAGCGTGGCGGACATTTTGGAGGAGAAGGCGATGAAGAGAATGTCCTTCCCGCTTTCCAGGATGGGCTCGAAGGCCTCCAGATAATTGTCGGTGTTCAGCGCGGAAGTCACAGGAACGGCGCCCTGGCGCATCCGCTGAAAAAATTCATGGGTGCCGCCGGACCGGCCGTTGTCGTCGTAATACTCCACGCCGTCGATGGCGTAGGGCATTTTGATCACCTGAATATTGCGCTCGTCAGCGATGCGGTAGTACAGATCGCTGTCACTGTCTGTCATGAATACATAATTCTGCGGCATAAACGGACTCACTCCCCGTGCAGTTATTCTAAACATTGAATTGAACGTACAGTACAAAACCGGTTGACCGGTACACCCATTATAGCGGAATTGTGTCAGAAATGCAACAAGGAGAAACAGGTTCTTTATTAAAGAGGTTGTGAAGACCAGGGACAGAGGAAAATTCATAATTTGTAATGCGTAATGCGTAATTGCATAGTGAAATGAAACCACCGCCGGCAGAGCGCTTTGCTTCTGCCGGCGGTGGTTTTATGATGATAATAATGTAAGAAAAAATCGCTTGTTATCCCTCGTTGGAAGGACACCAGGGGCGGAGGGTGCAGGCGGCGCACTCCGGTTTTCTGGCGTGGCAGACGCGGCGGCCGTGGAGGATCAGGCAGTGATGGGTGTCCGACCATTCCTCCCGGGGGAGGAAGGCGGTGACGTCCTTTTCGACCTGCTCCGGTGTCGCCCCGTCCGAAAGGCCCAGGCGGTGGGACAGGCGGAACACGTGGGTGTCCACCGGGAAGGCGGGGATGCCGAAGGCGAAGGCCAGGACGACGTTGGCGGTCTTGCGGCCGACCCCGGGCAGGCTGGTCAGCTCCTCCATGGTGTGGGGTACCTCGCCGCCGAAGCGGCTTTCGATCATGCGGCAGGCGTTGACGATGTTGACGGCCTTGGATTTAAAGCCGCAGCTTTTGACGTATTCGTGGATGGTTTCCGGCTCGGCCGCGGCCATGGCGGCGGGGTTCGGATAATCCCGAAAAAGTGCCGGGGTGACCTCGTTGACCCGCTTGTCCGTGCACTGGGCGGACAGGATGGTGGCCACCAGGGTTTCGTAGGGGTTGGAAAAATCGAGCTCCGGCCGGGGATTCGGATAGAGACGGTGCAGTTCGTCAAAGATCAGCCGGGCGTTTTTGTTCACACGCGCACCGCCCTTTCCAGGTTCTTGCGGTACCGCCAGATCAGCAGCACCGCCAGGCAGTAGATGGGGTAGGCCACCAGGTTCACCAGCAGCCGGGTGCGGATGTAGGCTTCGGACCGGCCGTAGCCCATCTGCCAGGCCCACAGGGTGTTGAGGCCCGCAAAGCAGATCAGGGACACCAGGGCCTGGGCGATCAGGACGAGGACGACGCGGCGCTTGCCCTCCGCCGGCTTGTGCAGGAACAGGCCGTAAAACAGGCCGGTGAGGGCGGCGGTCAGGGTATAGCCGAAATAGAAATCCCCCGCGGAAAAGATGGCCGCGCCAACGATGTCCCCCACGATGCCGACCAGCACCGCGGATACCGGCCCAAACAGCATGCCGGCCACCGCCAGGGGAACAAAGCCGAAATTGAGCTCCAGCACCTTGGGGATGACCGGAAACTTCAGTATTTCAGCGGCGATCACGTTCAGGGCGGCCAGCACCCCCAGCATGGCGACGCGAAACGCCGGATTGTTCTTGTGCATTCTCTACCTCCCCTCCCGTACATCGGGATGGGGGCATTATAACAGAATCCGCCCCCGCAGGCAACGAAAATACAAAGAAAAACCTTGGTTCACGCACAGACGCGCAAGCCAAGGTGCAAGAAATGTCGGGAGGGATAGGCCAATCCCCTTCTTGATCCGAATTACGCATTACGCATTAAGAATTACGCATTCGCTACATTGCTAATGCCTTTTCCAGGGCCTGCCGGCCCCCTGGTCGGTGAAAACAGCACACCGTGCTGTTTTCCGGGCCCTCCCAGCCCTAATGCCTATTCCCTAATCCCTAATCTCACGCCGGCGTCGCCTGGAGCTTATACCCAAAGCGGTAGACGGTGGCGATGGTTTCAGAACCCAGCTTTTTGCGAAGGCGCTGCACATGAACGTCCACCGTCCTGGTCTCGCCCGGCGTGATGTACCCCCAGGCGGTCCGCAGAAGCTCGTCGCGGGAGACGGGCTCGCCGGGGTGCTGGGCCAGCTCGCTGAGAAGGCAGTATTCCTGCTCGGTCAGCGGGTAGCGCTTTCCGTCCACGTAGACGGAGCGGTTGGTCTCGTCCAGATAGATCTGGGTGTCGCTGCCCTGCTCGGGCTTGAAAGTAAGCAGATTGCTCATGATGTATCACCTCACTCGCTCATATAAACGAACGGGAAGGGGAATTTGTTTCAATTCTTTTTTCGATTTCACAATTTTGTCACAATTTCCCGGAATGATTCGGGCAGGAATATCTATGGCATCAACGTTTTTTTATTTAAAAGGATAATGAAGAAACGCTTGCCAGAGGGGGTGATCAGGGGGAAACTTCCCCCTGATGGTAATCCGCAGTACCGGCTTTGCCGGCGCGGGGTTATTCGCGCCCGGAAATTGAGCCAGTGGCTCAATTTCAGCGAATAACGGGCCGGTAGGCCCTGGGCAGGTATTTTTGCGGAGCAGAATCATAGCTGGGAAGTGAGAATTCCTCCACTTCTGCGGAGCAAAAATACATTCCTTGCGGATTTGCCGCCCGGGGTTCGCAGCGCCCGGAAAACAGGCCGGTGGGTTCTGAGCGCCCGGAAATTGAGCCGGTGGCTCAATTTCAGCGAAGAACGGGCTGGTAAGCCCTGGACAGTTTTCACCGAAGAACGGGCTGGTAAGCCCTGGACCGCAAGACCCCCCTGCGATATTTTATGCAAACGTTTTCTGAAATGACGCATTGACAAAGCGGACCATATGACCTATAATTCAGACAGGTTTATTCGTGTCTTTTGCTGCTTTTTGGAACTGTTTTGGACGGGCCCGGCAGAAAAGCGGGCGTTTTGAACGGCATAGCGGTCAGCGGCGCTTCCGGCGCGGTTCAGGGAAGGAGCTTCATGCGTCCTCAATTTACTTTCCGGCAGTACCGGGCGATGGATCTGACGATGCTGACGCTGATCCTGGTATTTTGCGAGTGGTTGATCGTCCGAGCCTCCACCCGGTGGTTTCCGGGCGAATTGTATGTCCTGTCGGTGACGCCTGTGGTCACGGCGGTGGTGATGATCCGCTGGGGGGCGTTCGCCTTCGTGCCCGCGCTGGCGGGCGGGGCGGTGTACTGCCTGGCTTCCGGCGCGGCGGCGCAGGAGTACCTGATCTACATGGGCGGAAACCTGCTGGCCCTGGCGCTGGTTCCGGTGCTGAAAAGGATCGGCTGGAAGACCGTACGGGACAAAGCTTCCTATTCTATGCTCTACGGCGTGTGCTGTACGCTGCTGATGCAGCTGGGCCGGGCGCTGATCGCCCTGTGCCTGGGCCACGCGGACGCGTTTCTGTTATTTTTTACTACCGACGTCCTGTCGTGCGTGTTCTGCGCGGTGACGATGTGGATCGCGCGCAGGCTGGACGGCGTTCTGGAAGAACAAAAGCATTATCTCGCCCGGGTCAGCCGGGGAACGGAAGACGGGGGAACGGAACCATGAGTCAAAAAGCGGCGGATTATCTGATTTGGGACGAAAGCGCCGGCGTATACCGGGAAAATCCGGAGCAGGCCGTCCGGGACGACGTGGAAAAGCATTACTGGCGTCACGTGGGGCTGACCATCCTCAAGGACTGGCGGCTGTACCTGATGCTGGTGCCGATGCTGCTGGTCTTCCTGTTCTGGCGTTATTTCCCGATGTACGAGCTGCTGGGCTGCTTCAAGGTGTCCGACACGGTGCTGCCGGTGAGCGACCAGCTGTTTTCCGGCTTCAGCTACTTTAAGCAGCTGCTGGTCGGCGGGGACAGCCTGAGCATCAACTTCTGGCGGGCCATGAGGAACACCTTCCTGCTGAGCTTTTACGGCCTGTGCTTCGGCTTCCCCATGCCGATTATCCTGGCCCTGTTCTTTAACGAGGTGCGGTCGAACGCCGCGCGCAGCGTGTATCAGGTGATGACCTACCTGCCTAAGTTCATGTCCACGGTCGTTATGACGTCCCTGGTCACGATGCTGGTCAAGCAGGGCTCCCTGATCAGCCAGATGGGCATTGTCAGCCAGGCCCTGGTGAGCCTGGGCCTGATTTCGGAGGAGGTCGGCAACTCCGGCCTGCTCAACAACCCGGGCTTCTTCAGGGCCATCTACCAGATCAGCGGCATCTGGGAGGGCGCGGGCTATGACAGTATCGTGTTCTTCGCGGCGATCATCGCCATTTCGCCCACCAGCTACGAAGCGGCCCAGATCGATGGGGCCAACAAGTGGGCGCAGATGCGCTACGTGGTCCTGCCCAGCATGCTGTCCACCATCGTGATCATGCTGATCACCCGTATCGGCAGCCTGCTGAACATCGGCTATGAAAAGGTCCTGCTTCTGTACAACACCAAGACCTACGTGACGGCGGACGTGATCTCCACTCTGGCGTACCGCACGGGTCTGGGCGGCGGCGCGGGCACCGGCATCGCCTCCGCGGCGGAAATGATGAACAACGTCGTGGGCATGCTGCTGGTCATCGGCGCGAACACCATCGCCCGCAAGGCCTCGAACACTTCGCTGTACTGAGAGGAGGGGGACAAGCGTGAAAAGAAAGCTCGAAATCTCCGAACAGCTATTCAAGGGCCTGAGCTACCTGCTTTTGACCATTTTCGCCCTGGCCTGCCTGTATCCCTTCGTGTACGCGGTGTCGGCCTCCATGTCCGGGCGGCACGCGGTCGAATACAGCCAGGTGGTGCTCTTCCCCAAGGACGTGCAGTTTGACGCCTTTGCGCGGATGTTCCAGAATAACATGTTCTGGAACGCCTATTCAAACACCCTGTTCCTGACGCTGTACGGAACGCTGTGGTCCATGGGCGTGGCCATCCTAGGCGGCTACGCGCTGAGCAAAAAGCGCCTGCTGTTCCGGAAGACCTTTAACTTCTTCCTGGTTTTCACCATGTGGTTCAGCGCCGGCATCATCCCGCAGTACCTGAACTACCTGCAGACGCAGACGGTGTTCCGCGCCGTGGGCATCATGGACGACAAGTGGCTGGTGGTCATCGCCATGGGTATGGCGGCTATGAACATCATCCTCCTGCGCAACGCCTTTGAAAACGTGCCCGGCGAAATCGAGGAGGCCGCCATCGTGGACGGCGCTTCCGAATTCCAGGTGCTCAGCAAGGTCTACGTGCCCATGAGCAAGTCCACCATCGCCACCGTGGCCCTGTTCTTTGCCATCTCCCGCTGGAACGGCTATTTCTGGGCCCGCCAGATGATTTCCAACCAGAATGAGCACCCGCTGCAGGTGTTCATCCGTCTGCAGCTGGAGCAGTACACCGACCCCGAGCAGATCGCCGGCTGGAACGAACCCTACGCTTCCGATTCCGTGATCTACGCCCTGATCGTCTGCTCCATCATCCCCATCCTGATCATCTACCCCTTTATTCAGAAATATTTTGCTAAGGGGACGAATGCTGGTGGCGTTAAGGAATAAGGTAGGAGGTAGGAAGTAGGAGGCAGGAAGTAAAAGGTAGTAGGTAGGAGGTAGTAGGTAGGAGGTTTGGTTACTTCCCGCCTCAGCGTTCGCAGGACGCGATACTTCTCACCTCAGCGACCGCAGGGAGCGGTACTTTCTACCTTAGCGAGCGACAGCGAGCGCTACCTTCTACCTTAGCGAGCACAGCGAGTGCTACTTCCTACCTTAGTGAGCGAAGCGAACGCTCCCTCCTACCTTAGCGAGCACAGCGAGCGCTCCCTCCTACCTGAGTGAGCGCAGCGAACGACCCTGTCTTCCCGCAGGCCGGGGGCCTGCATATTATAGAAGGAGGAAATACCCAAGATGAAAAAGTATCTGTCTCTTGCGTTGGCGCTGATCCTGGCGCTGTCCGCCGTGAGCGTCGCTCTGGCTGACGAGCCTGTGACCCTGCGGATGGCGACCGGCTACAACAGCGCCAAGACCGGCCTGTTCTTTGACCCGGAAACCGCCGGTGAAGGCGTCGAGCTGGCCGGCACGGTGTACCACTCCGGCGACCTCAAGCCCACCTGGGTGGCGGTTCAGGAAAAGCTGAACGTTGTCTTTGAAGACAAGTATCAGGGCAACGGTGCTTCCGCTGAGTTTGACTACTGGAAAGAGCAGCTGGATCAGGTGGATATGCTGTCCGGCACCGCCGCCAAGCTGAGCGAAGCCGGCGAAGCGGGCCTGGTGGTCAACATCGGCGCGTACCTGGATCAGATGCCGAACTTCAAGGCTTACCTGGATGAAAACCCCATCGTTAAGCTGTCCATCACCGGCAACACCGAGACGGGCGCCATCTACTTCAGCCCCTACTTCGACGGTGTTAACGACATCGAGCGTATGCCCCTGATGCGTGTGGACATGGTGCAGAAGCTGCTCAACGGCGAAGGCGAATTCACCGCGGAAGCCTGCAAGAAGCTGAACCCCGCCGTGTACACCCCCTACATGCCGCTGGAGGGCAAGGTCGAGATCGAAACCCCGACCGCCGACGGCACCGCCACCGAGATCGTGACCAAGGACTATGACGCGGCCGGCAACATCGTCGCCAAGATGAACGAAGCGGGCGAGATCGACGGCGTGACCGCGGTCAACATGCTCCGTGAATACATCGACAAGGCTTACAACGGCTACTACGGCACCGAGCGCGCCGACCTGTTCATCGGCCAGAACGCCGCCTGGGACGTGGACGAACTCGTGGCCCTGCTGCGCTGCGTGGTTTCCAACCCCCAGACCCTGAACGGCACCGACACCATCCAGGGCCTGTTCACCCGTGAAGACGCCAACAACCAGCGCCGGGTTGACATGTTCCGCTTCGCCGGCACCCTGTTCGGCGTGCGCGGCCTGGAATCCCGTCAGGACTACCTGTATGTGGACGAAGAGGGCGAACTCAAGGACGCCCGTCAGGAAGAAGAAACCTACGAAGCGCTGGCCAAGATGAACGCCCTGGCCCAGGAAGGCCTGCTCTCCCAGGCTTTCGTCAACGGCGAGGACGTCAAGACCCAGAACTACCTGGAGAACGACCTGGGCTTCATGCACTATGACTACAACCAGACCCAGACCCTGCACAACGCCACCCTGCTCCAGGAAGGCGAAAAGTACATGGCGGTCATGGTGCCCGTGGCCCGCTGGTATGACGGCACCGACGAAGACGGCGTCTACATGCGCTTTACCGAGTCCTGGCGTTCCGTCAAGACCGACGGCTGGGGCATCTCCGTGGCTGGCGTGGCCGGCAACGAGGCCAAGCTGAACGCCGCCCTGTCCCTGATCGACTACGCTTACTCCGACGAAGGCACCATCCTGATGAGCTACGGCCCGTCCCAGTTCATCAAGGAAGGCGAAACCTTCATGTTCAACGGCAAGGAAATGCCCGTCATCGCTGACGTGACCAAAGAGCTGCTCTGGTCCCTGGGCAAGGGCAACTACACCAACTTCGCCCGTTACTACCTGGGCTCCACCCTGAGCTTCATGAAGAGCCAGGCGTTCGAGTATCAGTGCACGCACGAAGTCGGCAAGGAAGGCGCCGGCAAGATTTCCACCGCCATCGCGCTGGGCACCATCAAGCACCCGCTGCTGGCCGTGGCCGAGAATCCCTGGTACACCTCCGTGCCCACCGTTCTGCCCACCACCAAGGAAGACAACCAGGCTCTGGGCGGATACGACGAGCTGAATACCAAGTTCCAGTCCGGCAAGAACCAGGAGAACGTCCTGGTGGACATCATCGCCTCCGGTTTCACCGCTGAAGGCATGGGCAGCCCGGAAGAAGCCGCCGAGTATGTCAAAGAAGAAATGAGCGGCGAGCAGTACCTGGACATCAAGGAGATCGCCTGGGAAGAGCTGCTGGACTACTACGAGACCATCAAGTAAGACCTTTCACCTGCTGCGGAGGGGCGTAAAGCCCCTCCGCGGCACGGAAGTTCGTAATGCGTAATTCGTAATGCGTAATTAGGGACGGCTCTTTGCCGTCCGGGGCGCACAGCGCCGCAGCATGAGATAATTACGCATTACGCATTACGAATTACGCATTATCAATGCGCTGGATCGACCGCGCATGGGTTCGGGGGTTGGATCATGTATAAAAAACAGATGAAGCTGCAAAGGATCCTTTGCCTGGCGCTGGTGTTCGTCTGCGCGCTGGCGTTCGTGTATTCCCTGGGAATCATGACGGATCTGTACGACTCCCTCTACGGCACCTTCCGCAGGGGGAAAACCAGCGTCACCGGCGCTGAGATCTACAACGACATGCAGGGCTTCAACAAGACGCTCCTGCACGGGTCCATCGGCATGCTTCTGCTGTGCGTGGTCCTGTTCATCACCAACACCCACAGCAGGAGGAAATACTACATCGGCAACTACTGCGCGGTGGGGCTGTTCGCCGCGGGCAGCATCGCCTACACCGTCTGGGCCCACCGGATGATCGAGGGCTTCAAGGCCCAGTTCCTGGGGATCGACTTTGCGGCCCTGGCGGAGCACGCGGCGAAGAGAAAGACGCTGTACACCGAATCGACCTTCTGGTTTGACATCCATTATCTGGTCTTCGGACTGCTTTTGATCGGCACCGTCCTGCTGATCCTGAACGTGTTCTGGAAACGCAGGCTCATGAAAGAGGAGCAGGGGCTGATCGGTCAGGGAAAGGAGGCGGCCGCATGAGCGACATCAACGACAACGAAATTCGTCTGGACCGGATGCGGTATGTGAAGAACACCGCTTCCTCGAGGCTCTGTTACCTGGCGATCCTGCTGAACGTCTTTTATTTCGTTTCGATCTACAAGTCCGACGTAGGGTCCTGGTACTACCAGATTCTGATCGGAGCCTCCATCGTGTATAACCTGCTGTTCATGCTGATGGTGTTCCTGGCCTCCGAGGGGGTCAAGAGCTACCAGGCGTCCTATTCAAAACTTCTGTACGGCCTGAGCGCCGGGCAGATCGCGCGGATTTTCATTCTCCCGCTGCAGGCTCATCAGGCCCTGGTCAAGATCGGCGGCGTGGAAAGCCCGGTGATGGGAAACGGGCAGTTTATCCGGGTCATCATCTACCTGGCGGGCAGCGCGGCCTGCCTGCTGCTGGCCGGCATCATCAACCAGCGCAAGTGCGCCGCCCTGGCGGGACATCTGAAGACCCTGGAAGCGAAGGAGGCCGCATAAGATGGCGGAGCTGAGCCTGAAGCACATCGATAAAATATACGATAACAACGTCCAGGCGGTGTTCGACTTCAATCTGGATGTCAAGGACGGCGAGCTGATCGTGCTGGTTGGCCCCTCCGGCTGCGGCAAGTCGACCACGCTGCGCATGGTGGCGGGCCTGGAGGACATCAGCCGCGGCCAGCTGCTGCTGGACGGCAAGGACATCACCCAGACCCCGGCCAAGGACAGGGACATGGCGATGGTGTTCCAGAACTACGCCCTCTACGGCCATATGACCATTTATGAGAACATGGCCTTCTCCCTGACGCTGCGCAAGGAAAACCCTAACGTGATCCACAAGAAGGTACTTGCCGCCGCGGAGATCCTGGGACTCACCAGCCAGCTGAACAAAAAGCCGGCCCAGCTGTCCGGCGGCCAGCGCCAGCGCGTGGCCATGGGCCGTTCCATCGTCCGCAACCCCAAGGTCTTCCTGTTTGACGAGCCGCTGTCCAACCTGGACGCCAAGCTCCGCGGGGCGACCCGTCGGGAGATCCTGCTTCTGCACAAGCGCCTGCAGGCGACCATGCTCTACGTCACCCACGACCAGACCGAGGCCCTGACCCTGGCGGACCGCATCGTCTGCATGAGTATGGGCCACGTCCAGCAGGTGGGCACCCCGCTGGAGCTGTACGACCAGCCGGCGAACCTCTTTGTGGCCGGCTTTATCGGTCTGCCGCCGATGAACACCTGGAAGGTGCGGGTCCGCGAGGGCTTCCTGGAGGGCCAGGGCTTTATCTGCCCGCTGAACGAAAAGGAACGGGCTGTCCTTTCGGCCTACGCCGGCAAGGAAATCGTCCTGGGCGTCCGCCCGGAGGACATCCAGCTGGGCAGCGACGCCACCGTCCGCGTGGACAACAATGAAAACCTGGGCATGAACACCCTGGTGCACGGCCATATCGGTGCTGTCTCCGCGGCGGACCGGAAGATCGCCGCGAAGCTCAAGGGCTGGCTGGAATACAAGGTCGGCGACGACGTGGGGGTCAGCTTTGCCCGCAAGCATTTCTTTGACGCGGAAACGACCAACGCGATCCGGAAGGAGGGCTGAGCCATGAAGGAAAAAATCCGGAAATTTCTCGTGGCCCTGAAGCGCAAGCCCCATATGATCCCCCTGGTGGTACTGGGCGTCGCGTTCCTGGTCTACAGCATGCGGCTGACGCTGATTTCGAACACCACCGCGAAGATCCAGGGCCCGGGCATGGGCCTGTGCGGCTTTGTGATCATGCTGTTTTCGATGCTGGGCCTGGTCTCCTTCGGGCGCACCTTCCCCCACAGAAAGCCTGTCAACAAGTTCATGCTGGCGCTGACCTTCTGCCTGTTCATCGCCGTGATGTACGCGGACCGCAGGTATATTTCCCTGGTCAACAACGCCCTGACGCGGGAGGAAAACGTCATCGCCGTGACGGACGCCACCAGCTATATCAACGAAGCCGTGGCCATGCTGAAGGTACACTTCTGGCTGGTGCTGGCCGGTCTGGGCCTGACGGCCCTGCTGCCCGTCTACGCCCCCGCCATTAAGCGGATCAAGACCTCGATCAACGTCGAGGAGAACGGCGAGATGGAGAACATCGACATCTCCGGGGAAGACGCGTGAGCGAAAAAGACAGCCAGCCCCGCCGTCCCGAATGGGACAGCCCGGAGGCTTCCGGCTATTACGACCTCAAAACCCAGGCGGTCGACGACCTGCTGAACGCCAGCGAGGAAAACGCCCCGAAGGTTTCCCGGGAGGAGCTGCGTAAATTTACCTCCCAGGGGAAGGGCCGGATGCAGGTGGCGGACTGGGTGAAGCTGCTCCTGGTCAAGTGGTGGTTCGCGGCGGCGGTATGCTTCTTCTTTATCTGGGGCCTGGCCCCCTTCGTGCCCAACGTGCTGGACCAGCTGGTCATCGCCGGCCTGGCCTTGGGCTTTGTGACCGACCTGCTGACCAACAACGTCCTGCGCTTTTTGGCAAAGCGCAAGGGCGGCAACGACCGCTGGATGATGTTTCCGCGCAAGGGCTTCTGGAGCCTGCCGCTCAACGTGCTTTACGCGGGGGGCATCATGTTCCTGGTCTATACGGCGTACAACGTGCTGAACCGGGCGCTGATCGCCCTGAACGGCCTTCCGGGGGACGCGGTGCCCATGGGCGTGGGGCCGATCCTGTTCGGGCTTTTGTGCCTGGGCTTTGACCTGATGCTGATCGGGATGAAGCACGGCTTTCAGAAGATTATTGCTGAGGCGCAGCGAAAAGCAGGCGCCGGTCGCGGCTGAAAAATCAAGGAGGAACCTTCATGGCGTATTTATCACTGCGGGCAATCAACAAGATTTATCCCAACGGATTCCATGCGGTGCATAATTTCAATCTGAACATCGAAAAGGGCGAGTTCATCGTCTTTGTCGGTCCCTCCGGGTGCGGCAAATCGACCACCCTGCGGATGATCGCGGGGCTGGAGGACATTTCCAACGGCGACTTCCTGATCAACGGCCAGCGGGCCAACGAGTGGGGCCCCCAGCAGCGGCAGGTGGCCATGGTGTTCCAGAGCTACGCCCTCTACCCCCAGATGACGGTGTACGACAACATCGCCTTCGGCCTAACGCTGATGGGCGTGGACGAGGACGAGATCGACGCCCGCGTCAAAAAGACCGCCGGTATCCTGGGCCTGACCGACTATCTGGACCGCCTGCCCCGCGCCCTGTCCGGCGGCCAGCGCCAGCGCGTGGCCATCGGCCGCGCCATCATCCGCAAGGTCGGCATTTTCCTGATGGACGAGCCGCTGTCCAACCTGGACGCCAAGCAGCGCGTCACCATGCGCGCCGAGATCGCCCAGATCCACCGCCAGACCAAGGCCACGACCATCTACGTGACCCACGACCAGACCGAGGCCATGACCCTGGCGGACCGCATCGTCATCATGAAGGACGGCTACGTCCAGCAGATCGGCACCCCGCACGACGTCTACTTCCACCCCCGCAACGTCTTCGTGGCCGGCTTCATCGGCGAGCCGCCGATGAACTTCATCCGCCAGAAGGTAAAGAACGGGGCCGTTACGCTGAACGGGGCCGTGCTGGACCTGTCCAAGGCGTTGAAGGGCAAGGCGGACATCGAGGGCAAGGACATCGTCTTCGGCTTCCGGCCCGAGGCCATCCAGCTGGGCAAGCAAGAAAACGCCTACCAGCTGACCGGCACCGTGGAGCTGACCGAGATGCTGGGCGACAACGCCAACGTCTATATCAACATCGGGGAAGACCGGGCCATCCTCAAGGTGACCCCCCACGAGATCCCCGAAACGGACCAGCAGCTTACCTTCAGCATCCCCTACGAAAGCGTGTACTTGTTCGACGGGGCGACGGAAAAGGTCATCAACGGCACCACGGACGGGGACCAGTAAGCACAGCGCACCGCAGACAGCGGTTTTTCATGGACATACAAACGGCATTTCCGGCATCGCGCCGGGGGTGCCGTTTTTTATATTGCTGGCAAATGATTGATAAAGCCAAGTATATGGCTGGATTGAACCTGAATGAAGCAGAAATGGGCAGCGGCGAAGAGATCAGGGGGGTATCGTGCAGATATTGAGGCAAAACTGATAACCCCAACAAAAAAATAACGGAGCTTTGGACCCCTGAGGAGGCAGGGATAAAGCTCCGTTTTGTTATAATAATATCTGGCATGAAATGGATGTAACAGGCCCTTTTTGTATGTTAAGTCCTTTGCTTAAAGCTGCTGCGAAGATGCGGGCGACGTCCCTTTGGGCCTGAATTGCACATCCAGAACCATGCCCATTCCTTCCGCCAGCCTTTGAAGCAGCTTGATGCTTGGATTTCGAGTACCGTTTTCCAAACGGCTGATTTCTGTCTGTGCGATACCGGTTTTTTCGGCCAGCTGTTTCTGCGTAAGGTTTTGGGAGGTACGCGCTTCGATCATCGCGCGGATCACATTCATCTCCGGCTGGATTTCATCATACGCTTTTGCAAAAGCCGCGTCTTTCATTTTTTCCTTCTTGTAATCCTGCAGTTTCAAAATGGTCACCTGCTTTCTGTCTTTTTGTCAGCCTTTATCTGCTGCCGCTTCAGGTAATCTGCCCTGTATTTCTTTGCCAGCTCAATCTGCGCCTTAGGTGTTTTTTGAGTTTTCTTGATGAAGCCGTGCGTGATAATGATTCTTCCCTTGATATAGAAGAAAAACAAAGCGCGTGATATATTGGAGCCTTGGACAGCTCTTAGCTCAAAGATTCCATCTTCCAACGGAGCAGAATATGGTTCGCGCAGCGAATATCCTTTTTCTTCCAGGATTTCCATCAAGCCAACCATCTTCGCATTCATTTTTGGTTCAAGAGAATCCAAATAATCCCGAATCGGTATTTGCCGTCCACCGTCTCGTAAAACTCTACTTGAAATTGCATGTATCCTTTCTTTACCTCCCAAAGACGCCGTCCGTTTCCACTTCTATTATATGAGATATATCTCAACTTTTCAAGTGTTATTTTCAATTCGACAAAAAACTTCATGGATGTACTGGCAGGAGTGCCAGACTCCAATGACGGGCGCTACATACATGGGTTTGATGGAAAGCGGGCAGATATAACGCTCTTTTTATCGTGACAATTCTGTCACTGTGCGGTATAATCTTCTCGGAGAGGCCGAGGATTACATACTGAAAAACATCCGCTGGAGAAGCGGGATCATCGCGGTAAATTGGGTCTTGCCGAAGCAGGTCCAACTTGAATTGAATGAACGATCGGCAAATCGTAATTTGAAAAGCAGCCATTCAAATGCTCAGGAGGGATCATATGTACTATCATGCTTCACCAATCAAGGGTATAACTCAGTTAGAGCCTCGCATTTCAAATCATGGCATTCCGCTGGTTTACTTTTCCAAAAAGAGGGAAAACGTGTTGGTTTATCTGAGCAATGCCGTTGAGAAATATTGCAAAGAAACAGGATTTTCGTATGATGGGAAATGGCAAAAATGGGGGCCTTACGGGTTTAATAAAGACGGACGTCTGCGGTTGGAAGAATACTATCCAAATGCGCTGATCAGTACCTATAAAGGAGTTTCCGGTTATATTTACAGTGCAGAAGCAATTATCGATTCCGGCTTTGCTGTTCAAATACCTGATGCAGCCACAAGCAGTATTTCAGTCAAGATAGTTCATGCGGAATACGTACCGGACGCATATGAGGCAATTCTGCAGGCAGAGAGAGAAGGCTTGATTACGATCCTGCGATATGAAGAAATGCCTGAGGAGATGCGGGAGTGGAATGAAAAAACAATAAAGGAAGAATATGAAGAAGCTCTGGAGCATCCGGAATACAGACATTTCCTGAAAGGTAATTTCCCGCAGATCATAAACGACTGACAATTTCCAGTTTGTATGGATCGCAGAAAATCGTGTCTTGCGGAAGAAAGTTCATCTTGAATGGAATGAACCAACGGTACATCGGAGTTTGCGGAGGATGCGGGATGGACAGGGATTTGTTTTTTGAAAATGCTTATTTTATTATCGGAACTTCTTATGCCGGGAAATCGACCATGGTGAAGGAGCTGGCAAAAAAGCACAGCGGTATTGCCTGTGAAGAGAACTATCATGACCATTATTCCGGAGCACTGGACGCCAGAGAATTCCCCTGTCTGACGTACACCAGGGATCTGAAAGACTGGCATGACTTTATCAGAAGGTCCCCGCAGGAATACAAAGACTGGATTGACGGCGCAAAGAAAGAATGTGAAATATTGGAGCTGAGGATGCTCCCGGAGATCTGCAATCAAGGAAAAAAGGTCTTTGTGGATACAAATATCTGTGCTGAAACCTTAAGAAAGATCGCCCCTTTGAATCATACGCTGGTGATGCTGGCGGATCCTGAAATTCCTCTGCGCCGGTTCTTTGACCGGCCGGATCCCGAAAAACAGTTTTTGTACCGGCTGATCATGGAGGAGCCGGATCCTGAAAAGGCCATGGAAAACTATCGGCAGGGATTAAAATTGATCTGTTCACAGGAATCGTATGAGGAACTGCAAAATGCCGGCTTTCATGTCCTCTACAGAGACGAGAACAGAACCATCGAGCAGACGGTATCCCTGGCAGAAAAAGTCTTTGGTTTAAAATGAGATCCCGGGAAGCCTAAAAATTATCTGAAATTCCGGTTTCAGTCTGCTCCCATCATGGTGCGGAGCTGTGTATCTACAGGTGCCAAGCAATAAAAACACCTGCCCCAGAGGCTGAAACAGAAAGGAATTACAAACAATGACAACCACTGCTGAAATGAATAAGGAAATGGAACTGAACCTGGACGGCATGGAACAAGGAAACGGCGGAGCCGTAGTGCATCACGAGGGAAAATACTGGGTCGTAGAAGATCCGCCGACCAGAGGGGACTTCCTCTATTACACCACCCCCTTTGACACCATGCAGGAAGCGGAAGACAAGGCCAGGAAACTGGGATGGTCCACCGGCTGGTATACCGTGAGAAGCTTTGAGGCCATCTATAACCGCAAGCTGGTATTCTGATCCCGAAAGCATGTAAGAAACCGGCCGCCCGGAGATGAAGAAGGCTGTCCTTCCGCAGACCCCGGGCGGCCGATCTGCATCATTCGGCTTTCCTCCGTCAGACTTCATTAAATGAAGGTCTGCCGGGGTTTTTTCTGTCCTGCGCCCGGGCAGGGGTCCGGGGACACAGGGAATCTGTATTGTGAAAATCTAAACTTCGACTTACTTCTTGCTGGGGGTTATGAAGGGGGCTGCGCCCCCTTCAGTTAAATCCGCAGGACCGGCTTCGCCGGGCCGAGGAGAATTTTTGCGGAGGTTAGCTTGCCATCCGGGAGCAAAAATTCATACCTTACGGATTTGCCGCCCGGGAGCATCGAAGATGCGA
>OCVV011353293.1_pt1 | contig 59451 bp, 41 predicted proteins | sample 1539721 | NCBI WGS metagenome assembly OCVV01 (sample SAMN02144230, study PRJEB22623) | gut metagenome | biome: sheep rumen | host: Ovis aries | place: New Zealand
AATACAGGCTCCATCTTTTAGCTGCATAAAGAAAACGAGACGACCAAAGTCGTCTCGTAAAAAAGTCTAACTTTGAGGGGTCACCTCAGACTGGCAGTCCTTTTTTAACAAACATTTTCATCATAGAAGCGGAATACCTGCGCGCTGGCAGGCGTTACGGGTTGCCTCATCCCAGACGGAGACTTGAACCTCGCCGATATGAGCGGAGCCCAGGATCAGCATGCACAGACGGCTCTGCCCGATTCCGCCACCAATTGTGTAGGGAAGCTCTCCGGCAAGAAGTGCCTTGTGGAAGGGGAGGGAGCGGCGGTCATCGCAGCCGGCTTCCGTCAGTTGCCGGGACAGGCTTTCCGGACTGACGCGGATGCCCATCGAGGAAAGCTCGTAGCTGATGCCGAGGGTACTGTTCCAGAACAGGATGTCGCCGTTCAGATCCCAGTCGTCATAGTCGGGTGCTCTTCCATCGTGTGGTTTCCCGGAGCGGAGCTTCTTGCCGATCTGCATCAGAAAGGTTGTTCCATGCTCCTGTACAAAAGCGTTCTCGCGCTGTTTCGGCGTCAGGTCCGGATAAAGGTCTTCCAGTTCCTGAGATGTGATGAAGGTCACATCCGGGGTGTGGAGCGGGAGCTCGTAGAGCTCCGGAAACTGTGCGTGCAGGTTCATTTCCGTCGCACAAACTGCAGAGACAATCGCACGGACCGTCTGCTTCAGATAGTCTGTGTTTCGGTCTTCCTTGCGGATGACCTTCTCCCAGTCCCACTGGTCGACGTAGATGGAGTGGAGATTGTCGAGTTCTTCGTCTCTACGGATGGCGTTCATGTCGGTGTAAAGTCCTTTTCCGACACGGAACCCGTAATCACGGAGCGCCATGCGCTTCCACTTGGCGAGGGACTGGACGACCTGCGCCTGTGTTCCGGTGTCCTTGATGTCGAAGGTGACCTTGCGCTCGTAGCCGTTCAGGTCATCGTTCAGGCCGGTGGATGCCTCCAGAAACAGCGGCGCGGAAACGCGGTGAAGCTGCAGGGTGGCGGCCAGTGTATCGGCGAACTGGCGCTTGATGACACCGATCGCCTTCTGGGTATCATATTGCGAAAGAAGCGGATGATATCCGTCCGGAATAATGATATGACTCATAGGGAGAACCTCTTTCTGTAAGAATCAGTCCATGGTAAAATGTTCATAAACATGTTCATCATACAAGACGTTTATACGAAAGTAAAGAAGGAAACGCCGGACAAAGAGGCTGGTATGGTCGGCAGAGCGTGCGCATCGATTGGAGATTAACAGATGGCTGGAAAACAAGTGAAACAGAAGAATGCGGGGATGACCCAGCTCCAGTCTGAGCTGAAGGAGGAGACTTTTCACAGGGTGTATCTGTTTTTCGGCGAGGAACGTTACCTGGTTCTGAAGATGCGCGACAACCTGGTCAGGGCAGCAGTGTCTCCGGATGACACGATGAACCTGAATATTCACAAAACTGCCTGGCCGGATGTATCGAAGATCATGGATGAGTGCCTCGCGATGCCTTTTTTTGCAGACAGGCGTGTTGTGCTGGTGCAGGACAGCGGTTATTTCGCTGCAGGAAAGGGAAAGGAGGAGGCGGAGAAGCTGATCGGACTTCTGGGAGAGCTTCCGGAAACAACCATCCTTCTGTTTGTCGAGACGGAGGTGGACAAGCGGAGCCGGCTTTACAAGGCTGTCTCGAAGGCGGGACTGTCGGTTGAATTTGAACACCCGGATGAAATGGAGCTTGCCAGATGGGTTGTCTCACAGCTTTCAGAAAACAGGATCCGGATTACAAAGGGTGCCCTGCAGATGCTGCTGGAGAGGACTGGGGCCGATATGACGATGCTCAGGGCTCAGCTTGACAAGCTGGCAGCCTGCGCAGGGGAAGGCGGAACGCTGTCAGAGACGGATGTAGGGGGACTGGTCGCGGAGCGGCTGGAGACGAGGGTCTTTGAACTCGTGGACGCGGTCGGGCACCGGGACCGGAGAGGAGCGATCAGCCGGTATGATGAGCTGCTCCGGATGCAGGAGGAACCGAACCGGATTCTCTATTTCCTCGGGAGACAGTTCAACCTGCTCTACCTGATGAAGGTTCTTTCCCAGAAGGGGAAAGGGACGGTGGAGATGATGAAGGTGATGGATCTGAGGTACTCATTTCAGATTCGCAAGCTGTCGGACCAGGCGCGTTTCTTTACAACAGAGCAGCTGCGGCATGCAGTTGCGGACTGTACAGCCATGGAACAGCGTTTCAAGACGGGAAAAATCGATGTCAGGCTGGGCGTGGAGCTTCTGCTTGTGAAATACAGCAGGCCGGGTGAACCCGTCCGGGGAGGAGCCGGGGCTTCCTGAGACGCCGGAGTCTGGCACAGTCAGAAAGCATATGCCGGCTGCCGCACGCGGAACTGTCTGATACTGCGGAGTCTCTGGCGCAGCGAGGGCAGCGGCGGATTTTCAGTCGAGCAGAAATTCGGCCAGCACCACGTTTGAGATCGAGATGCCCCGGTCTGTCAGCCGTATGGCTTCCCCATCGTCTGAAATCAGCCGAAGACCTGCCAGGTTGGACAGGACACGGCCGTATACCTCGTCCATCGATACACCAAACCGCTCCCGGAAGTGCTGCCTTGTGACGCCTTTCATCTCCCGGAGGCCGAGAAACATGGTTTCCTCCATTTCGTTGCTGTTGGACAGGTGCGTGACTTCTTTCCTTGCAAAGCTGCAGGACAGATATTCGTTCAGATCAGAGGTGTTTTTCCACCGCATGTGATCCGCCTGACTGGAGGCACCCAGTCCGAAGCCAAGATAAGGTCTTCTTTCCCAGTATCCCTTGTTGTGTACACTTTCAAAACCGTTCAGCGCCCAGTTGGATATTTCATAGCGGTGAAAGCCTGCCTCAGAGAGGAGGGACTTCAGATCGCCCAGCATGCCGGCCTCCTCGTCCTCAGATGGAAGGAACAGCGGGATGTCACCAAGCGCCTTGCGATCGGCATCCTCGTGATAGCGCTCCCAGAAGGGCGTGCCTGGTTCGATGATCAGGCTGTACGCGGACAGGTGCTGAGGCGGATCCGGAAGAGAGAGAACCTGTCCGAGCGTATCGCGAAACTGCGCGCGGCTCTGGCCGGGGAGATCATACATCAGATCAACGCTGATATTCTGAAAACCGGCAGTCCGGGCAGCGGTGTATTCTTTCCTGAAGGTTTCAAAATCGTGGATGCGGCCGAGCAATTTCAGAAGGCTGTTGTCTGCGGACTGCAGGCCGATTGAGAGACGGTTGATACCGGCGCTGTGGTAGATATGAAGCTTTTCGTCATTCAGCGTGCCGGGATTGCATTCCAGGGTGATCTCCGCATCCGGGGCAAGATCAAAGCGGGAACGGATAACATCAAGGGTATCTGCAATCAGCATGGCGTCGGGGAGAGAAGGCGTTCCGCCGCCGAAAAAGACGGAGAGGATGCGGTATGTTTTTCCAAAGCCAAGAGAGGCGGCATGAAGAATTTCCTTTCGGAGGGCGGAAAAATAACGGCGCTGCATCTCTGTGCCAAGTGTAGTCGAGAGAAAGTCGCAGTACAGACATCTGGAGACGCAGAATGGGATGTGAATATAGAGACCGGCGGATATGCGCGATGGCTGAGTCATGAGAATCTCCATTCCGCCGCCTTCGGCCGGCGGCACAAATACTTCTTCCGGGACAAATCTGAAGACAGTAAAAAAGGAGCATCGGCGATGACGTTCCGATACTCCTTGATCTTTCTGTTACCAGATCAGAAACCTGCAGCATCCGGTTTCCAGGATCTGCGGATGACTGAACAGATTACTGAACGGTGTTGACCAGCTTTGCAAGGCGGGAAACCTTGTTGGAAGCAGTATTCTTGTGGAAGACACCCTTCTTCTCAGCCTTATCGATCAGAGAAGTTGCATTCAGAAGTTCCTTCTGTGCATTCTCCTTGTCGCCAGCTGCAACAGCAGCCTCAACCTTCTTGACTGCGGTCTTGACACCGGACTTGATGGCTTTGTTTCTTGCGTTTCTGACCTCAGCAATCAGAACGCGCTTTTTTGCGGACTTGATGTTTGCCAAAACGTACACCTCCAGACAAATGTCTACATTGTAATAGATATAATAAGAAATGAAACCACGTGTGCGCGAGAGAACGGACACGGACGTATCGGCACACATTCGAAGCTATTCTAATCCGCAGGGATGGCCTTGTCAACAGATAGGCTGGCTTTTGATTGCATTTTCATGCCCTTTAGGCTACTATTAACCGGATAAGAAAAAAGAATTGTGTCCGGTGGTTTGTCTGCAGAGCCTTGCAGATCCATTCTGAAGAAGAGCCGGGCAGATTACGATCTTGTAGATGATGAACCGGGGGGATCAATTTGACTGAAATCAATATGAATCAGATTCGCAATTTCTGCATCATCGCGCATATCGATCACGGAAAAAGCACGCTCGCAGACCGGATCATTGAAAAGACGGGGGTCCTGACGAAGCGTGAGATGCAGGATCAGGTCCTGGATAATATGGACATTGAGCGGGAACGGGGTATCACGATCAAGTCCCAGACCGTCCGTGCGGTCTACCATGCGAAGGACGGGAAGGAATACGTCTTCAACCTGATCGATACACCAGGTCATGTGGATTTTAACTACGAGGTCTCCAGGGCGCTTGCCGCCTGCGACGGAGCGGTTCTTGTGGTGGACAGCACGCAGGGAATCGAAGCGCAGACACTCGGCAATGTCTACCTTGCGCTTGATCACGATCTGGAGATCCTCCCGGTGATCAACAAGATTGATCTGCCTAGTGCGGACCCGGAGGGGACCGCGAAGGAAATCGAGGACGTCATCGGGCTTGACTGTTCCGACTGCCCGCGGATATCGGCTAAAACAGGCCTGAATGTGGAGAATGTCCTGGAGCAGATCGTTCAGAAGCTCCCCGCTCCGACGGGCGACCGGGAGGCACCGCTCAAGGCGCTGATCTTCGATTCCCTGTACGACGCCTACAGAGGCGTCATTGTTTTCTGCCGGATCCGGGACGGAAGGCTGAAAAAGGGCATGAAGGTCCGGATGATGGGGACGAAGACGGAGGCGGAGGTGGTCGAGGTCGGCTATTTCGGTCCGGGGCAGTTCATCCCCTGCGATGAGCTGCAGGCCGGGATGGTCGGTTACTTCACGGCATTTCTGAAGAATGTCGGCGATACGCGGGTTGGCGACACGGTGACGGATGCGGAGCACCCGACCGCCGAAGCGTACCCGGGCTACCGCAGGCCGCTTCCGATGGTTTACTGCGGCGTCTATCCGGCGGACAGTGCAAGGTATGGCGATCTCAGGGATGCGCTTGAAAAGCTTCAGCTGAATGATGCGTCTCTCGAGTTTGAGCCGGAGACCAGCGCTGCCCTCGGCTTCGGCTTCCGCTGCGGGTTCCTCGGGCTTCTGCACCTGGAGGTCGTTACCGAGCGGCTGGAGAGGGAATACAACCTTGACCTGGTGACGACAGCCCCGGGCGTCGTCTACAAGGTTCACAAGACGGACGGCGAGGTCTTTGATCTGACCAATCCTGCAAATCTCCCGGATCCTTCTTCGATTGAGTACATGGAGGAGCCGATTGTCTCAGCGGAGATTATCGTGACGACAGAATTCATCGGTCCGATCATGCAGCTTTGTCAGGAACGGAGAGGGGTTTACAAGGAAACAGAGTATCTGGAGGCAAATCGTGCCGTGCTCCGCTACGACATGCCGCTGAATGAGATCATCTATGATTTCTTCGACGCGCTGAAGTCCAGATCAAGAGGCTATGCTTCGTTTGACTATGAGATGAAGGGGTATGTACAGTCAAAACTGTGCAGGCTGGACATTCTGGTCAACAAGGAGCCGGTCGATGCGCTTTCCTTTATCGTGTTTGAGGACAACGCATATGACAGGGGACGCCGGATGTGCGAGAAGCTGAAGAATGAAATTCCGAGGCAGCTGTTTGATATTCCGATCCAGGCAGCGGTGAATGGCCGCGTGATCGCGCGGGAGACTGTCAGGGCACTTCGGAAGGATGTCCTGGCAAAATGCTATGGCGGCGACATTTCCAGAAAGAAGAAACTGCTCGAAAAGCAGAAGGAAGGAAAGAAGAAAATGCGCCAGATCGGATCGGTTGAGATTCCGCAGAAGGCGTTTCTGAATGTACTGAAACTGGACGATCAGAGCTGAAACAAAAGAGAAGACCGGGTGCAGGGGCGCTCAGCCTTCTCTTTTTTGTGCAGGCGGCGATCCGGAAGTCATGCTGCAAGCCTGCCTGCAGCAGGTCAGAGCTTCTGGAGGCCGCCTCCTGTATGGAAATCCTGGCTTCAGGGCTGCATACGGATCATGAGCCGAACAGCTCGTCAACAACGAACCGATGGATCCGAAGATAGGTCTGACCTGTAAAGTGCAGACCGTCGACGGTCCGGAAGCCTTCGAGCTTCAGAATGGTGGAGGAGTCCAGGTAATGGTCCGGGAAGGCCTGCTGAATCGCCAGGTTCAGCTTTGTGATGTTCGTGTTTGTCACAAGATCGAGTGCATCCTCACTTGCTCCATATTCAATCATCCTGGCGCGCTGTACGGGGTTGACGGATAAAAACCAGAAGGTCGTGTCAGGATATTCCGCCACCATATCTCTGTAGGCAGCGAGATATTCGTCAATCTGGTCCGGATCATTGACGCCGAAGTTCAGGACGACCGGCACATCTGGATTTTGCCTGATGGCGTCCGCCATCAGGCCCTTTCCCTCTGACAGAAACCAGCTGCAGCCTTCTCCAACCTTCCCGACGAACACGCAGTCGTCATCCGGCAGGTACTTCTTCAGCGCATTCTGCATGCCAATGGTTCTGGAATCTCCCACGAATATGATTTTATGAGAGGGCAGAGCTCTTTCCTGTTCGGGCATCTCTGTCTCCGTTTCTGCTTCAGACATTTCCGGGAGGACAGCCTTGTCAGATCCTTTCTGAGGGCTGATGCCGGCTTCCTGCGAAGCGTTCAAACCGGATTTTTCATCGAAAGCGCCAGAGGCTGCAGGCGGGTGCAGGCTTCCGGAGGATGCGGAGTCCGTATTTCGCTGGATGTTCTCCGAGGCATCTGACTCAAGCGGGTTGGTGAGATGGGGATGGCGGCTGTCGAACTCGTCGGTCGCCTTCTTCATATAGAAAGCCAGAAGAACAAGTGCTGCAAGGGCGGCTGCCGCGCTCAGCAGCAGGATCAGAAGTCGTTTCTTCATATTCAAAGCTCCTTCTATGATTCAGATTTAATCAAGCTGCGACCAGACACATACGAGCTGTGCATTGCAGACTCTGTGCGTTCGCAATTGGGAATGGCGGTGCCCAGGCACATTCGGACTGTGCAGTAAACCAGCAGACGCACAATAAAGCCATTTTATCACAGTTCAAAAAGTTTTTTGAAAGGTATTGACAAAGGTACCCGTCAGAACTATTATAGTGCCATGGATGTTAGCACTCCATAACAATGAGTGCTAACAAGAAAAGGAAAGGAGGATTCAGATGCAGCTTGATGACAGAAAGTGGACCATTCTGAAAGCGATCATCAAGACCTATCTGGAGACAGGCGAGCCGGTTGGATCGAGAACCATCTCAAAGTTTCCAGATCTGAATCTCAGTTCCGCCACGATCCGCAACGAGATGTCCGATCTGGAAGATATGGGGCTGATCATTCAACCTCATACATCGTCCGGACGTATTCCTTCGGATGCTGGATACCGGCTTTATGTAGACCGGCTGATGGATGAGAAGGAGGCGGAGGTTTCGCAGATGAAGAACATGATGATCCAGAGGCAGGATAAGCTCGAGATGCTTCTGAAACAGCTTGTTCGTTATCTGGCGGTGAATACCAATTATGCCACGATGATCACCAGCCCGCAGTATCATAGAACCAGGCTGAAGTTCATTCAGCTCTCGATCATAGATGAAGGACAGATCCTGGCAACGGTGGTGACAGAAGGCAACGTGGTGAAAAACCGTGTGATCCATATCCAGCATGGTCTCACCCACGATGAGGTGCTGCAGCTCAATATTCAGCTGAACAGCAGGCTGAACGGACTGACAATCGAGCAGATTAATCTGGATACGATCCAGAAGCTCAAACAGGAGGCGGGCATTCATTCAAACCTGATTTCGGAAGTGCTCGATGCGGTTGCAGACGCCATCTCAAAGGAGGAGGATCTGGAGGTTTATACCTCCGGGGCTACGAATATATTCAAGTATCCGGAGCTTTCCTCCGATACGGACAAGGCGAGCGGCTTGATCGAGGCCTTTGAGGAAAAAAAGCCTCTTCTGTCACTGCTCAGCCAGAATGGTTGTGATGAGCAGGAGCATGGCATCCAGATCTCGATTGGACGGGAGCTGAAGAACGAGAACATGGAGGACTGCAGCGTGGTCACAGCCAGCTACGATCTGGGGGACGGTGTCTTCGGGAAGATCGGCATTGTGGGCCCCAAGCGGATGGATTACGACAAGGTGGTCGGGATCCTGAAGAGCGTGACAGCCCAGCTGGATGAGACATATGGCAGGAAGGAAAGCCCCGCAGATGAGAATGGGCTTTCTCCCGGGTCAAAAACCGATGACGGAGGCCCGGAGCAGGATGAATAGCAGAGCGATGCGGAGGCAATAGGATGACAGATAAGGAAAAACAGGAAAACAGCCCAGGAGAAGAAGACAGGGGCGTCCGGATTGAGATACATGGCGAAGAGCCGGACAAGATGGAGAAGAAGAACGAAGACAGTAGAGGTCCGGGGCAGAATCTGGAGAAAGAACATGCGGCGGAGGATCTCAATGGACAGGAAGACGCCGCGAAGACAGATCAGAACCGGAATCCGGAGGAGGAGCCGGATAAGGCGGCGGATGCATCTGACGCCGGGGAGGATACTCCCTCCGACAGCGGTGCTGGTACCGGAAAAGGGTTCTTCGGTTTCAAAGGAAGGAAAGAGAAGGATCAGAGAGATCAGAAGATCGAGGAGCTGACCGATCAGGTCAGGCGCCAGATGGCGGAATTCGATAATTTCCGAAAGCGGACAGACCGCGAGAAAGCGACGATGTTCGACATGGGGAAAAGGGATGTGATCGAGCAGATTCTTCCGGTTGTGGACAGCTTCGAGCGAGGTCTCGGGGACATGAAGGAAGAGAGCGAGGATCCGTTCCGCCAGGGCATGCAGAAGATCTACAGGCAGCTGACAAAGGCGCTGGAGGAACTGGGCGTCAGGACTATTGAAGCGGTCGGAAAACCATTTGATCCGAACTTTCACAATGCGGTCATGCATTGTGAGGATGAGTCAGCCGGTGAGAATATCATCGTGCAGGAGTTTCAGAAGGGCTACATGCTGAACGATGTCGTCATCCGACACAGCATGGTGAAGGTTGCCAACTGATCTCTATTACAAAAACCGGGACGGAGGCGTTGTTCTTCCGCGATCCCGTTGACAATATTGGAACATACAGGCATATGCCGCGGTTCTCCGGAGAGGAAGAGGCGGCAGGAAAAAAACAAGACCGAACAGCAGAACACCAGGAGGTTTCATTATGGGAAAGATTATAGGAATTGACCTTGGTACAACAAACAGCTGCGTGGCAGTCATGGAAGGCGGAAAGCCGACTGTCATCGCAAACAGCGAAGGAGAGCGCACAACACCGTCCATCGTTGCATTTACAAAGAACGGCGACCGTCTGGTCGGCGAGCCGGCAAAGCGCCAGGCTGTGACGAACTCTGACAGAACCGTGTCTTCGATCAAGAGACACATGGGCTCTGACTACAGAGTCACAATCGACGATAAGAAGTATTCCCCACAGGAGATTTCCGCGATGATCCTTCAGAAACTGAAGGCAGATGCGGAGGGATACCTGGGTGAGAAGGTGACAGAGGCTGTCATCACCTGCCCGGCATACTTCAATGATGCGCAGAGACAGGCAACAAAGGATGCAGGAAAGATCGCCGGCCTTGATGTCAAGCGTATTATCAACGAGCCGACTGCAGCCGCACTGGCTTATGGCCTTGATAACGAGAAAGAGCAGAAGATCATGGTGTATGACCTGGGCGGCGGCACCTTTGATGTGTCTGTCATCGAGATCGGTGACGGCGTCATCGAGGTTCTGGCAACCAATGGCAACAACCATCTGGGCGGCGATGACTTTGATAAGAGAATTGTCGACTACATGCTGAAGGATTTCAAGGCAAAGGAAGGAATTGATCTCTCCGGCGACAAGATGGCCATGCAGAGGCTGAAGGAGGCTGCCGAGAAGGCAAAGAAGGAGCTTTCCTCCTCTACGACAACCAATATCAACCTGCCGTTCATTACGGCCAATGAGACCGGCCCGAAGCACTTCGAGATGGATCTCACAAAGGCAAAGTTCGACGAACTGACCGCAGATCTTGTTGATGCAACAGCTGATCCTGTCAGAAAAGCACTTGCAGATGCAGGCATTACAGCTGCAGATCTTGGAAAGGTTCTGCTGGTCGGTGGTTCAACCCGTATCCCGGCTGTGCAGGACAAGGTCAAGGAATTGACCGGAAAGGAACCGAGCAAGAACCTGAACCCGGATGAGTGCGTGGCTGTCGGTGCAGCCATTCAGGGCGGCAAGCTGGCAGGGGATGCCGGCGCAGGTGATATCCTTCTGCTGGATGTCACGCCGCTGTCCCTTGCAATCGAGACGCTGGGCGGTGTATCCACTGTTTTGATTCCTAGAAATACGACTATTCCGACCAGAAAGAGCCAGGTCTTCTCAACTGCTGAGGATAATCAGACCGCTGTCGATATCCATGTTGTACAGGGTGAGCGCCAGTTTGCCCGCGACAACAAGACGCTCGGACAGTTCCGTCTCGATGGAATCCCGCCAGCAAGAAGAGGTGTGCCGCAGATCGAGGTCACGTTTGATATCGATGCAAATGGCATCGTGAATGTTTCCGCAAAGGATCTGGGTACCGGAAAAGAGCAGCACATCACGATTACTTCCGGCTCCAACATGTCCGATGACGAGATCAACAAGGCTGTCAAAGAGGCGGCTGAGTATGAGGCGCAGGACAAGAAGAAGAAGGAAGCAATCGATACGAAGAATGATGCAGATGCCATGGTCTTCCAGACGGAGAAGGCAATGCAGGAGGTCGGCGACAAGATTGATGCGGCAGACAAGGCTGCAGTTGAGGCAGACCTCAAGTCTCTGAAGGACACCATCGCAAAGTGCGGGGATGATATCACAGATGAGCAGGTCAATGAGCTGAAGGCCGGAAGAGAGAAGCTGATGAACAGTGCGCAGAAGCTTTTCGAGAAGGTATATCAGCAGACGCAGACTCAGGCAGGACCTGGTGCAGGCGCAGGTCCGCAGGCAGGCCCGCAGAATGCAGGCGGCAGTCAGGGCGGCAAGGATGACGATGTCGTCGATGGCGACTACCGTGAGGTCTGACCGGGATAACAGATATCTGAAACAGGAAGCTGCCGTCACGAAGTGTGTGACGGCGGCTTAAACCATGTCTGGATACGGCGGAACAGGAAAGAGTGTTCTGCAGGCAGCCGGATCAATCGGGAGAATATATGGCAGAGAAGAGAGATTACTACGAAGTGCTGGGCGTCAGCAGGAGTGCCAGTGAAGAGGAGATCAAGAAGGCATATCGCCAGCTGGCGAAGAAATATCATCCGGATATGAATCCCGGCAATGCCGAAGCAGCGGACAAGTTCAAGGAAGCCTCGGAGGCGTATGCGGTTCTCGGCAATGAAGAGAAGAGAAGACAGTATGACCAGTTCGGCATGTCAGCATTCGATGGCTCCGCCGGCGGAGGTGGGTTTGATTTTAACTCTGCTGATTTCCAGGATATCTTCAGCGATCTGGGACTTGGAGGAATCTTCGGCGATTTATTCGGTGGCGGAAGAAGAAGTGCGAACCCGAACCGCCCGATGCAGGGCGCAAATGTCCGGACGCACGTCAGCATCACGTTCATGGAGGCGATTGAAGGCTGCTCCAAGACGATCGACGTCATGATCAAGGATGAGTGCCCGAACTGCCATGGGACAGGTGCAAAGCCCGGGACTGCCCCGAAGATCTGTCCGAAGTGCAAGGGCAGAGGGCAGGTTGTGTATACGCAGCAGACCATGTTCGGGATGATGCAGAATGTTCAGCCCTGCCCGGACTGCCGCGGAACCGGTAAGGTGATCGATGACAAGTGCCCGAACTGCCATGGAACGGGCTATGTCATGAACAAAAAAACCATAGAGGTCCGGATACCTGCCGGGATTGACGACGGGCAGGCAATCCGCATCCGGGAAAAGGGGGAGCCGGGCGTCAATGGCGGACCAAGAGGAGATCTTCTGGTGGAGGTATCCGTTGCACGTGATCCGCAGTTTGTTCGCCAGGACCTCGATCTGTTCTCAAATAAGGATATCACGTTCGCGCAGGCAGCGCTGGGAGCGGATATTATGATCCGCACGGTGGACGGAGATATTTCATACAGCGTCAAGCCCGGAACGCAGTCTGGCACGAGGGTCCGTCTGAAGGGAAAGGGTGTTCCGGACGTGCGCGGCAGAGCCGGCCGGGGGGATCAGTATGTGACGCTGATTGTCCGTACACCAGTGAAGCTCAGCAGTGAGGCAAAGGAGCTTCTGGAGCAGTTTGATGCGGCATCGGACAGAAGTCTTTCTGCCGGCGAGGATGCGGCGAACGGAGCTTCACCTGAGACAGGGAAGAAGAAAAAGAAAAAAAGTTTTGTTGATCGGATGAAGGATGCGCTGGATGGCTGAACCATCCCAGGGCAGAGACAGACCCCTCCAGGTGGTGGAGCGGGTCTGTTTTTTTGACAGGAAACGACAAGGCAAAAACAGGAATATTTCACAAAAACGGATGCGGCCCCTGTCTGTTCATGCTATAATGGCGGCATCTGCGGGAACGATGGGATGGAGTGCCTGCAAGGCACATCATCAGGCTGAAAGCTGGAAAGGAAAAGAACATGTACTGTTACAGAAAAGTAATGGACGACCTGTACTGGGTAGGAGCGAATGACAGGCGTCTGGCAATGTTCGAGGGAGTGTACTCTGTTCCGGATGGTGTTTCTTATAATTCTTATCTGCTCCTGGATGAGAAGACAGTCCTGTGTGACACGGTTGATGCCGCTGTCGGAACAGTGTTTTTTGAGAACGTGGAGAAGGTGCTGGACGGAAGGCATCTTGATTATGTGATTGTCCATCACATGGAACCGGATCACTCCGCGACGCTTGAGGAGCTGATCAGAAGATATCCGGATGTCCGGATCCTCTGCAACAGCAAGACGAAGACGCTGATGAAGCAGTTTTTCACGTTTGACGTGGAGGACAGGGTTCAGCTTGTGAAGGAGGGGGATGTCTTCTCTGCCGGCAGGCATGAGCTCACGTTTGTCAATGCTCCGATGGTTCACTGGCCGGAGGTCATGATGACCTACGACAAGACGAGCGGGACGCTGTTTTCGGCGGATGCGTTCGGAACCTTCGGCGCGCTGAACGGTGCCCTGTTTGCGGACGAAGTGGACTTCATGCGGGATTACCTGGATGAAGCCAGAAGATACTACAGCAACATTGTCGGAAAGTATGGAACACAGGTGACGGCTGCGCTGAAGAAGGCGTCAGGCCTGGACATCAAATACCTTTGCCCGCTGCACGGCTTCGTATGGCGGAAGAATATCGGAGACTATATTGACAAGTATCAGCACTGGGCAGCTTACAAGCCGGAGGAGACAGGGGTCGTCATCGCCTATGCTTCCGTTTATCATCATACCGAGAATGCTGCAGAGTGCCTGGCAATCCGTCTGCGTGAGAAGGGGATCAAGACGGTGATGTTTGACACCTCTGTGACTCCGCCGTCGGAGATTATTTCTGCTGTCTTCAAGTACAGCCATCTTGTGCTGGCTTCGACGACATACAATGCGGGCATCTTTGTTCAGATGGAAGCCTTCCTCTATGACCTGGTTGAGCATAACATCCAGAACCGCACGGTTGCCGTCATCGAGAATGGTTCCTGGGCACCGACCAGCGGTAAGCTGATGCGGGAACTTCTCGGGAAGTGCAAGAACCTCAACGTGCTCAACGAGACACTGACGATCAAGTCAGCGCTGAAGGAAGATCAGTTGTCACAGCTGGATGTGGTTGCGGATGCCATTGACGCGACCATTCCGAAGAAAACAGATGTCACGAAGGCAGACGAGAAAGGTGAGGGGGTTGATGCAGGAGCGCCGGTGCTTGATCCCAAGGCCATGTTCAAGCTCAGCTACGGCCTTTTCGTCCTGACAGCGAAGGATGGGGAGAAGGATAACGGCTGCATCGTCAATACGGTGATCCAGGTTACAGAGAAACCGAACCGGATCCAGGTGGCGGTCAACCGGAACGGCTGCACGCATGACATGATCAAGAAGACCGGTGTGTTCAATGTTTCGATTCTGGCACAGGATGCAACCTTCGATTTGTTCAGGCAGTTCGGTTTCCAGAGCGGGAAGTCTGCGGACAAGTTTGCTGATTTTGCGGATTACAGCCGTTCAGCGAATGGGCTGACCTATGTGACAAGAGGAACGAATGCACTGATTTCCGCGAAGGTCGTTCAGGAAGTCGAATTTGAGACACATACCGTCTTCATCGCAGAGGTCACGGAGTGCAGGGTTCTTTCGGATGTTCCATCTGTGACGTATGAGTATTACTTTGCCCACATCAAGCCGAAGCCACAGCCGGTAGAAGAGAAGAAGGTGGGCTGGGTCTGCAGAATCTGCGGATATGTCTATGAGGGGGAGGTCCTTCCGCCAGATTTTATCTGCCCGATCTGCAAGCATCCGGCGAGTGATTTTGAAAAATTGCAGTGACGTCTCCAGGATTGTTTTACTTGACAAATGCTGCACTTTAAGCAACTATACCATTATCTGAAGACAAACATGATCCAGAGTCATTCATGATCTGGAAACCGAAGATGGAACAGGAGGATCACAACATGAAAAAGGTTTGCGATGTCTGCGGCTGGGAATATGACGAGGCAGAAGGGTATCCGGAGGGCGGAATCGCTCCTGGAACAAAGTGGGAGGATATCCCGGATGATTTTGTCTGCCCGATCTGCGGCGCAGGCAAGGATGAGTTCAGCGACGCTGACTGAGCGCCGCACAAGATGCAAGAGATGAAGGACCGCCGGAATTCATTTCCGGCGGCCTTTCTTGGAATTGGAGGAGAAACAGAAGAATATGGACATACCCACCCGATTGCAGACGCTAGACTGGGAACGTTATACAAAGTGTGCGCGGCAGGCTGCGGCAGACGGCATTGTTCTGCTGCGCAATGAAAAGGCAGTCCTTCCGCTTCCGGAAGGAGAAACGGTGGCGCTGTTCGGCGTCAGCCAGCTGTGCTATTACAAGAGCGGGACAGGCTCAGGAGGTATGGTGAATGTCTCCCATGTGGTATCAATCCGTGAGGCTCTTGAGGATGAACCTTCGATCAGGCTGAATCGTTCTGTTCTGCATCTGTATGACCGGTATGTGGACGAACATCCATTTGCAGCAGGAGAAGGATGGGGGAAGGACCCGTGGTCCCAGGCAGAGATGCCGCTTGACAGGGAGACTGCAGAGCAGGCAGGTCAGGACAGCCGCACGGCGATCGTTGTGATTGGAAGAACAGCGGGGGAGGACAGAGACAACAAGGCAGAGCCCGGGTCATTTCTGCTTACAGAGACGGAGCTGGACATGCTCAGAACTGTCCGGGGCGCATTCGCCAGGATGGTCGTCCTGCTGAATACCGGAAATATCATCGATATGCGGTTTGTGGATGACATCAGGCCGGATGCGGTTCTTTACGTGTGGCAGGGCGGCATGGTCGGCGGCCTTGGCGTCGTGGATGTCCTGACCGGTCGTGTCAGTCCTTCCGGTCACCTGACCGATACGATTGCGGAACGGATTGAGGATTATCCGTCCTCTGGTAATTTCGGGACAGGCGTGAGAGACGTCTATCAGGAAGATATCTATGTGGGGTACCGCTTCTTTGAGACGGTCGCAAAGGACAAGGTGCTGTATCCGTTCGGATACGGGCTCTCCTATACAACCTTCAATATCTGTGCCCGGAAAAAGCAGAGTGAGCCGCTCGCAAGACTGTCTGTCGATCTGGAAGCCGAGGTGACGAATACGGGCCATGCCGCCGGGCGGGAAGTTGTGCAGGTATATGCGCAGGCGCCTCAGGGGGTGCTTGGAAAACCGGCAAGAGTGCTGGTCGGGTTTGAAAAGACGAGACTGCTGAAACCGGGCGAGAGCCAGACGCTTCAGATCCAGATCCCGGTCAGAAGCTTTGCCTCCTTCGATGAAAGCGGAAAAACGGCCGAGATCTCAGCCTGGGTGCTGGAGGAGGGGCGTTACGATCTGTATATAGGCGAGAATGTCCGGGATGCGGTGATCCTGGACTCCGAGGATGGCGCCTTTACGCTGTCTGAGGACTGGATGGTTCTTCAGGAAGAGGAAGCGCTGGCGCCTGTCTGCAAGTTTGACCGTATGGCGATGAGCGAAGAGAACGGGGATGTCCACCTTGTGTATGAGGAGACGCCGCTTCGAAGCATCGATGTGGAGAAGCGGATTTATGAAAATCTTCCGGGAGAGGCTGCCCAGACGGGAGACCGGGGGCTGAAGCTGTCGGATGTAGAGGAAGGCTCCTGCAGGATGGAAGACTTCATTGCACAGCTCTCGGATGAGGACTTGTGTGCCGTCATCCGCGGAGAGGGAATGGGAAGTCCCCTTGTGACGCCTGGGACGGCGGCAGCGTTCGGCGGGGTCACAAAACGCCTTCGAGATTTCGGAATCCCCGCTGTGTGCTGCGATGATGGACCGAGCGGGATGCGCCTCGACTGCGGGGATCATGCATTTTCTCTTCCAAATGGAACGATGCTGGCATGTACTTTCGACCGGGAACTGAATGAGCAGCTGTTTTCCTTCCTCGGTCTGGAGATGGTCAAAAATCGGGTAGACTGCATTCTCGGGCCGGGCGTCAATATCCACCGAAATCCGCTGAACGGAAGAAACTTTGAATATTTTTCAGAGGATCCGTATCTGTCTGGAGAGATGGCGGCTGCCCAGCTGCGCGGGCTCCATCAGAGCGGGGTGACCGGTGTTCTGAAGCATTTCTGTGCAAACAACCGCGAGACCAGGCGGCACGAGCTTGACAGTGTCGTATCCGGAAGAGCGCTGCGGGAAATCTACCTGAGGCCTTTTGAGATTGCGGTCACGGAAGGCGGAGCGGATGCGCTGATGACGACCTATGGGAAGGTAAACGGCATCCATACAGCCTCCCTCTATGATCTGACCACGACCATTCTGCGCAATGAGTGGGGATTTGACGGGATCGTCATGACGGACTGGTGGGCAGCGATGAGCGAAGATCCGTCAGAACTGGCACCTTCTGAGGCGTCGGAACCCGGAACAGGAGAAGCAGAGGGAGAAGACGTACGGCGGCTGAAGCGGAGCATCGAGGGAAAGACGTATGATTTCAGTCCGATGGTCCGTGCCCAGAATGATCTGTACATGGTTGTCCCGGATGGGGAGAAGACTGTACCGTCTGAGGACGGAGAAGCCGGTGAGCCAACCACGCTTTCAGCGCTGCAGGGAGGAAGACTGACCCGGGCGGAGCTTCAGCGCTGCGCTATGAATATATGCCGGTTCGCGATGAAGACAGAGGCGATGAAACGCCTTCTGGGACATCCGACTGAAGTCACAGTGGAAAACGTTCCGGAGGGGGAGGATCTGTCTGCGGTTGAGAGTGTGACGTTCCAACCGGTTCCGCAGGAAGGACTTGAGCTTGATCTGTCTTCGGTCCATCCACAGCGCGGAGAAGACTATCTGTTCGGTCTGCAGGTCACGCCAAATACCCACTACCGGATCGAGCTGAAGGCAGAGTCTGTGTCCGGCGTGCTTGCCCAGATCCCGGTGAGCCTGTTCTTCACGACCATTCCGGTTGCAGAGTGGATGTTCGGAGGCGGGGAAGGAAAGGAAGCTGTAAAGACAGCGATCTTCTTTTCCACAACCAGAAACAGCGTCATGAGGCTTCATTTTGGCCAGAGTGGACTTGTACTGAAGAGCCTCCGGGTTCAAAGGACCGGAGATTGAGAAGGAAGGCAGCAGGAGGATATTTTGAAAGACGGAATCATTCTTGATGTGGATGGAACGCTGTGGAATGCCGTGAGTGTGATCAGAGATTCGTGGAATCTGTACAGAGAAGAACAGATTCCCGAGATGCCGGGATCTTACACGGACGCGGATATTGAGGGAGTCCTCGGGCTGACGATGACTCAGATCGGGGACCGCCTTCTTGCACCGCTCCCGGAGAAAAGGCGGCATCAGGCGCTTGAGGGGATGATGGATGCGGAAGTGACCTATATGTGGAAACACGGCGGCAAGGTATATCCCTCTGTTGGGCAGACGTTGACGTGTTTAAAGAAAGCAGGGTTTCACCTGTACATCGTCAGCAACTGCCAGAAGGGGTATATCGAGGACTTCCTGCATGCGTCGGGGACAGGCAGCCTGATTGAGGATCATGTGTGCTTCGGCGATACCGGAAAGCCGAAGGACTTCAGCATCCGCCTGTGTATGGAGAGAAATGAGCTTCAGCGCGCGCTTTATGTGGGCGATACAGCCGGTGATCTGGATGCTGCAAGAAGGGCGGGAATTCCGTTCATCTATGCAGCCTATGGATTCGGACAGGTCGACGCAGAGAAGGAGAAGGTTCCTTCGATCGAAGCCTTTTCGCAGCTTCCGGGGGCGGTAACAGCATTGTGGGAGAAAGCAGGGAACAGAAGATGATAACGGCATCAAACTGGACAGATTATGAGATCCTCGATACTTCCTGCGGGGAGAAGCTGGAGCGCTGGGGATCCTACCTCCTCATCAGACCGGATCCGCAGGTGGTCTGGCAGACGGACAAAAAGGATCCGGGATGGAGACGGTGTAATGCTCACTATCACAGGTCCAGCAGGGGCGGCGGAGAATGGGAATTCTTTGATCTGCCGCAGCAGTGGACGATCGGCTACCAGAGCGGCGGACTGGATCTGACGTTTCATCTGAAGCCCTTTTCATTCAAGCATACCGGACTCTTTCCGGAGCAGGCGGCAAACTGGGACTGGTTTTCAGAGAAAATCCGCAATCGGATCCGTCAGGGAATGGAAGTGAAGGTCCTGAACCTGTTTGCCTACACCGGTGGGGCGACAGTTGCAGCGGCTCAGGCAGGTGCAGTCGTGACGCATGTGGACGCTTCAAAAGGTATGGTCGGCTGGGCGAAGGAGAATGCCGAAGCGTCCGGAATCGGCCACTCGTCTGTCCGCTGGCTGGTGGATGACTGCAGAAAGTTTGTAGAGCGCGAGATCCGCCGCGGCAACCATTATGATGCAATCATCATGGATCCTCCCTCTTACGGGAGAGGCCCGAAAGGTGAGATCTGGAAGATGGAGGACTGCATCCATGAGCTTTTAAAGCTGACAACACAGCTTCTTTCGAAAAGGCCGCTGTTCTTCCTGCTGAATTCCTATACGACGGGCCTGTCCCCGGCAGTGCTGACGTATCTTTTGAGCGTGACGCTCGTTCCCATCTTCGGGGGGACTGTTTCAGCTGAGGAGATCGGACTTCCGGTCAGAGACAGCGGTCTGATACTGCCCTGCGGGGCAGCCGGGCGCTGGGAACTGTAACAAGACGGTATTCGAGAAAATGATACTTGAACGCGGAAGAGGCTGCGATTGTATACGAAAGCGGATGAGATCAAGACGGCTGCCGGGATGGCGCTGGCTCAGGAGAGAGCCTTGCTTCTGAACCAGTAGGTATAAAAGTCCTGAAACCCGAGCGACTGGTAGAGCTTTTTGGCAGCAGTGTTTCCCTTTACGACCTGCAGGTAAGCATAGCGGGCGCCCTGAAGACGTGCTTCCTTCAGAATCGTGGAGCAGATTGCCCGGGCGTATCCGCGCCTCCAGCAGCTGGGCGATACATAGATGGCGTAGATTCCGATATAGTCCCGGTCCCGGATCCCGAGACCGGTTGCCACGATCCGGCCGTCGATTTCAATGCTGGCTGCGATCGTTTCTTTCGGAATGGCCGCATACATGGAAGGGACAATCCGGCGCAGGTTCGGTTCAGAGGTCCCGTTCAGATGGAAGAGCCCCCGGATCCACTCGTCTGTGACGACAGCGTTCAGTTCGACCGTCAGTCCTCCTGCGTAGTGGACGAGGGTCGGCAGGTTCAGACGGTTTTCAAAGATGTATTCCCGCTGTTCTTCCTTCAGCAGATTGACGTCGTTGAGATCAGCCGTCATCACCTCTGTAATGTGCCGGACATCATAGCCGCGCTGGGAGAGACGATGATCAAATGAGGGATCCAGGAGAGGCTGGATCTTGAAGGAGCAGGGACTGCTGAAGTGGTCGTAGACAGCCTCACAGTAGGCGATCTTCTCCTCGACGGGGATGGTTGAAATTCCGACCTGCTCCACGGAGTTTGTCCGGTAGGAGTAATTGTACGAGAAACGGATCAGCCAGCCGTCATACAGCTCGATCATATAGGAGGGCCAGGCATTCAGCGAGACCTCCTCCAGATATTGAATGTCCTTCTCTCTTTTATCCCGCTCAGACCGGCTCATCGGTTCCATATTCCGTCTGTTCCCCCTGTCATTTATTCTCAAAATCAATCTCTATTGTACGAGTTCCCTGTGAATTAATCCAGTGCCCTTAAAGATAGGGTTGTTTCATGAATGAACTATACAATCGAATAAAGTGACAAAAGGTCCCCCATGCTGGGCTTATATTCATACATCCAGCATGGGGGATCTTTCTTTTCTGTGACTTATTTTGATATCTTTCGCAGTGGATAATCTTAAGCCCCAGATTGATAAAAGTTAGTGCAATGATGTTATCTTTCTGACTTGGCAGTTATGTCCCCGAATAATTTATCCATGACCTGTTGGGAGTATGACAGAGCCTCTTTGACGGACATGGTGCCGTTCATACAATTGCGGACAACACTTCCGAGAATATATTCAAACTTCCGGAGCGGAAATCCAGGGATTGTGGGTGACACTAGGTTCCGTATTCCCCGATCAAAAGCGTTGCTTCTCTCCGAAAGCCATGGATAGAGAGAAAAATCAAAGTCATGGTATATTTCCGTCCTGGGTGTAACGCCTCCGAGGGCTACAATTTCAGATACAATCTCATCTGAGTAATACCAATTCAAAAAGTCACAGCAGGTATCAATATTATCCGAGTACTTTGATACGCCGATCAAGCCGCCTCCAAGAACTGGCCGTCCACCTGGAACGACAGAACTTGAAATTTTCCCTGCTAGTTTTGACAAATTGATATCCTGAATATAACTGGCGAGATTCGAAAAGACGATTACCATTGCACAGTTCCCTTCTACCAATTCCCGCACGGTATGGGTCCACCATGAAATGTCATAAGTGGGAGCATACTTACATGTTTCGAGACAGTTTGTGAGGGCTTCATATGCCTCCGGTGTGTTTATTGCAATCCTTCCATTTCGGAAAAAATGCGGATTTAGAGAAAGCCATCGCTGCATGAACTCGTTGATTGCGAGTGAAGAGGCTCCGGCGGAAACAACTGTACCGTATGGGACAGGGGAATCTTTATTCACCGAACGAGTAAAGAACGCAGCAACATTATTGAAACTGCTGAAATCCTTTGGAATTTCGAGAACTTGATGATATTTTTCAAAATATTCTCTTTTCAGGATCGGATCTTCAAACAAGTCTCTGCGGTACAGCAATATAAGAGCACTTGGGTCAAATGGAATCGCATATGCTTGATTGCCAACATAAATATAGTCATGGTATTTGTCTTTGAAAGACTCCAGAGGAACAGAATTCAGTTTTTGGTAATAGTTCGACAAAGGCAAATATGTATCAGAAGCCATTTCTGTAAACCATGTAATATCCATACGAACCAGATCTGAATAGAAGTTGTGGTTCATCATTTCAATCTGGATTCGTAATGAATCATGGGGAACGTCCATGATCTCCAGACAAATCCCAGTGTCTTCCTTCAATCGTGGAGCTAGTTTTTTCAAGGCGTCACATGAAAAAGACTGAAGGTTTAACATCGTAATGGTACGTTTTTCCTTCCGGAAAATATGTGTATAGTTATTGAAATGGCGACAAAAGTCCTCAGGAAATATACAGGATACGGGAAGAGATTTCTGCTGTGTCAGCTTCTCCAACAGATCATCTGCTATTTTCCGGCCCGCTTTCAGGTAATTCAACTGAAAAACCGTAGCCTTTCGATTGCTGAAGATTGAACAGGAATCAAGGCAAACAATTTCAGGGCGGTTTTTCGCATTCAAATATTGCTCAGCAAGGAGTATAGAATCAGCCTGCAGCATATCATACACAAAAATCACATCTGCCTTGCAGGAGGATACGACTTCGAATGCTTGTGTGAAGGATATGCTGATACTACGTTTCATTACGCTACAATTGATCTGATCGCCCAAGCGTTCTTTTAAGGTACTAGCTATCTGCGCTTCGTCAGTATTGTTCCCGGGCGAGGTGATGATCTGGAGTCTCTTATATCTTTTCTTCAGAAGATAGGAGCCTATATCCTGTCCGATCTCAGAAAAGTTGAAGCTATAGAAAGAGAAGTTGTATTTGCGCGTCTGCGGAGGGCGGTTTACAAAAATTACCGGACAAGGGAAACGCATATAGATGGATTGATCAGCATTATGCATGGATGAAATAGTGATGATGGCATTGACGTTCATTCGCAATATACGGCTCAGAACCTCCTCTTCATTGCAGATTAAGTCAAATGTCTCGAAAGCTTCTATTTCAAAATCCTCCCGATTCAGTTCTTTCTTGAGAGATTTATAAAAATCGTAGTACATGCTGTTCTTCAGGCTGGGAATGATGAGAATGACCATCTTTTGACCGACTCGCAAGTTCTTCGCCTGAACGTTATAGGTATAGCCTAGCTCCTGGATCGCTTTCTCGACTCGGCGTATTTTGTCTAGAGAGACTCCGGGTTTCTGATTCAGGACATTAGATACCGTTCCATGGGAAACATTTGCCCGCTTTGCAATATCATCAATCGTTGACATATCAACCTCACAATAATGACTCGATTCAAAAATAATTCAGAAGCAATAATATGCTATTGATGATTATAACATTAATGACTGAAAATGACCAGAATAAAATCAATATACTGGTATTAATTCTAAGTATCAGCAAAGTTAAATAGTCATATTAGATATGTAAACGATGTAATTTAGGATATAATATGCCAATATATACAAATTAAATATTGACACGAGTCATATATCAGGAGTAATATTCGATTATCAAGAACGGAGATGTACTTGGGATGGAAAGTAAACATCATTACCAAAGGAGGAAGGAAAGACTATGAAAGAGAAACGAACAATGGCAACACGAGCAGCTGCTATATCGGGAGTAGTGGCGCTAATACTATCATCTAACATCAACGCAATCAATGCATTCGCGTCCGATGCAGATGGAGAGAAGATCAACCTGACTTGTTATTATCCGGTGAATGTTGGGGGAGATACAGCAAACATTATTGATTCAATGGTGGCTGACTACAATGAATCACAGGATAAAGTACATGTGGATTCTGTGTATTCCGGAAATTATGATGACACAGTCACATCGCTTCAGACAGCGAAAGCGGGTGGGAACCCGCCAGAGCTGTTTATTAGCCTTGCGACACAAAGATTCACCATGGCGTCGACGGGGATGGCAATGTGTCTTGATGACATCATCAAAAATGATCCTGAAGGGCAGAACTATATTGATGATTTTCTGGATGGCTTCATGGTGGATTCTTATGTAGATGGGAAAATCTATTCAATACCGTTTCAGAGAAGTACTGAGATTCTGTTCTACAATAAAGATGCATTCAAAGAAGTAGGACTCGATCCGGATTCGCCGCCAACGACTTGGGAAGAGGTAGCGGATTACGCTCAGAAATTAACAAATGATGATCAGTATGGAGTGGGGATTGCTCTGAATTCTGGTTCGGCGCAATGGACATTTACCGGATTTTGTCTTCAGAACAGCAAGGACGGAAAAAATCTGATGTCTGATGATGGAAAAAGCGTGTATTTTGACACGCCTGAGAATGTCGAGGCACTTCAGTTTTGGCTGGATTTGCAGAATAAATATAAGTGTATGGCTCCAGGCATTGTCCAGTGGACAGATCTGCCGACACAGTTCCTGAGTGGGCAAGTAGCTATGATCTACCATACAACTGGTAACATGGCGAACATCAGCAGCAATGCAGACTTTGATTTTGGATGCGCATTTCTCCCAGGGAATGCCCGTCAGGCAGCACCTACAGGTGGAGGCAATTTCTATATCTCTGAGGGTATATCCGAAGAAAAACAGAAAGCCGCATGGGACTTCATCAAGTTTATGACAGATACGGAACGCGCTGCAAAGTGGAGCGTGGATACAGGATACGTGGCAACAAGAAAGTCCTGCTATGACACAGATACGATTAAAGAGTACTATAAAGAGATTCCGCAGGCAAAAGTTGCTTATGATCAGCTTAGTCAGTCAACAATTGGGTGCGAACTTACTACTTATGATGCAGCTGAGGTCTGGCGTGTTCTGAACGATAGCATTCAGTCAGCTGTTATTGGCGATGCAACACCAGAGGAAGCGTTGAAGACGGCGCAGGACGAGGCAACAGAAATACTGGAACAATATCAGTAAAGAATTCGTAAGGCAACAGGTGTAAGCCATTTATAAAATTGGGGCAGGTGATCTGAGGAAGGTAACTCGTAGGAGCCTGCCCCGCCTGTTCATAAAAGGACATTTGATAGAGAAATACAGATCATGGCAGAGGTAAGAGTATGAGCATGGATGTGGGAAGCAATACATATCAGAAAAGAATAGCGAGAAGAAACTTGAAGCATAATCTTCAGGGTTGGATGCTTCTTGCGCCTGCGCTGTTATTTATGATTGCATTCACAGTGTTCCCTATTTTTCGCAGTATCTACTTTTCATTGACGAACTATAAACTTGGAAACACACCATCACTAATTGGATTTGAAAATTATGTGAAACTGTTTCATTCTGGCTTATTCTGGAAAGTCATGGTGAATACACTTTACTTTGCGCTTCTCACTGTGATTCCGAGTATTGTACTTGGAATGATCTTAGCATTGCTCGCAAACCGTAGCGTGAAAGGCGTTGGAATCTTCCGGGCGTGCTACTTTTATCCTGTTGTGCTCCCAATGATCGCGGCGGCCAGCATCTGGAGTTTCATTTACATGTCACATAACGGTTTGTTGGATCAGATGGTAGTTCATATGGGCGGAACCGAACTCAATGTTCTCTCCCATAAAACAACTGTTCTTCCTGCAATGGCAGTCTTGTATGTATGGAAAGAGGCAGGATATATCATGATTTTCTTCCTGTCTGGATTGCAGAATCTTTCTCCTTCTGTAATTGAAGCAGCAAAGATTGATGGCACCAGTGCGTTTCAGTGTTTTCGAAAAATACAACTTCCCTTGTTAGGACCAACAATGCTTTTTGTCACATCGGTTGAGCTGACAAACTGCTTCAAACTGGTCGATCACGTAATCATCATGACAGAGGGGGCACCGAACAATTATAGCACACTTCTTCTCTACTACATCTATCAGCAAGGCTTTACCTATTTCAATTATGGAATAGCGAATGCGCTGACAGTGATTATGCTTGTGTTTTTACTGGTCGTATCACTTCCTAGGTTCTTCAGCCAGGATCGTAAGATTTTTTATAGTTGATGCCGGAGATGCAGTTAAAGGGAAAAGCAGATGAATAAAAAAACCATCACAAAAGTGACTCTCAATATCGTATCCGCAATTATTGCACTTATCAGTTTGATTCCTCTGATCTGGATGCTGGGCACGGCTTTCTCCGTCCCGACATACAATATGACATTTCTTCCAACTACGAAGTTCACGCTGGATAATCTTAAGTATGTCTGGAATGCTGTACCGTTTGGTCAGTATTATATCAACACTCTGTTGGTAGTCGTTTGCACGTTTGCATTTCAGTTTGTCACTTCGACGTTGGCGGCATATGCATTGGCAGTTCTGGATATTAAGGGAAAGGCTATCGTATACATCATCATCTTCATGCAGATCATCATCCCGAATGACGCTTTGATCATGCCGAATTACATGACTATAGCAGACCTGCATTTGACGGATACAAAACTTGCAATCATGCTTCCGTTTCTTGGAAGCGCATTGGAAATCTTTCTGCTCCGCCAGTTTTTCAAGACCATTCCAATCGCACTGTCGGACGCCGCAAAGCTGGACGGAGCGAGTCTCTGGCAAACGATCTGGAGCGTATATATGCCTTTGGCAAAACCTGCTTATATGTCATTCGCGGTAATTTCTGTAAGTTATCACTGGAACAATTATCTGTGGCCACTAATTGTTACCAGATCTCCATCTAATCGAACACTTACGGTTGGTTTAGCAATTTTTGCAAAGTCAAAAGAGGCAAATATGCAGTGGGCTAATGTGTGTGCTGCAGCGTTTATCATTGTGATACCTCTTCTGATCGCCTTCCTGATTGTGCAGAAACAGTTTATGACAAGCTTTGTGAGTGCAGGAGTAAAGGAATAAAACAGACATTTGTCTCAAAGCTGAGCATTGGGAGAATTGAGATATGACTTTATATTTTCTTGGGAGCGGTAATGCATTCTGCCCGGAGCGAAAAAATACCAGCGCATTTTTTTTCTCCGGCGATCACGTTGTTCTGCTTGACTGCGGGGAGACCGTATTCGGCGAACTTTACAATAAAAAACTTTTAAATCTTCCAATAGATATTGTCCTTACTCATATGCATTCAGATCATGTCGGAAGTCTTGGATCGCTGCTTTCGTATTGTGCACTGGTCAGCCATGTCTCTGTGAATGTCTATTATCCGAACGACCGGATTATTCAGTATTTAAGACTTCTGGGCATTGACGATACATTCTATAAGTTTAAACAATTAAAACAGAAGGACTTTATTAGGGAATGTACAATCCTGACATATCCAGTTGTACATTCTGCGGATATGCCATGCTATGGCTATCAAATCTCTGATAAAACAAGCAGCTTTTATTACTCTGGAGATGCGGCTGACATCCCTGAAGCAGTACTGAATGCTCTTTTACATCACGAACTAGACGCGATGTATCAGGATACTTGCGAGAAAGCGAATGACAGCCATTGTTCCATTCAGAAGCTCTGCATGCGAATTCCGGAGGAATATCGTAGGAATGTCTGGTGTATGCACCTTAGCAGTACAGACGATAGTTATTGCACAAGCTGTGGTTTCCATACCGTTGATGAGATGAAGACATGATCGAATGAATTCAAGGAGCAGTCGGGTGAAGAGTATCATTGTGGAAATATCGGATGCAATCGCAACATGGTCACCTTTTGCAGTTTTTCTCAGGCTGATTTTTTCTGTATTTGCGGGAGTTGTTATCGGTATTGACAGGGAGATGAAAAACAGATCTGCGGGTGTGAAGACACATGTTCTTGTCTGCCTGGGATCGGCATTGGTGATGGTTATAAGCGAATACGTGTTTCACACGTTTTCCATATCCGCTGGCGATTTGAATCGCAATGGAGCCGCTGTAATAAGTGGTGTCGGATTCCTTGGCGCTGGAACCATTATCACAACCCGAAAAAATCAGATAAAAGGACTGACAACAGCTGCAGGACTGTGGGGATGCGCTTGCATCGGACTGGCAGCGGGAATTGGATATTTCTGGGGAACAATGATTACGCTGATTCTTGTTGTATTTACCCTAAAGGTTCTAAGTCTTGTGGACAGATGGCTCGCGAAGTACACAAGGGTGCTTGTAGTTTATGTTGAGTTCGAATCAAACAAGGCTATAAAAATCTTATTAGGAATGCTGAGAAGTCATAACGCACAAGTTTCAGATGTCAACCTCACCAAGAGTTATGTCAAGGGGGATGGGCCGGTGGCGACGATGACAGTCCATATGACTTCCTGGAAGGACAAAGGGAAAATTGTGGATGCTTTGCAAAATTGTACTGCAGTCAGTTATTATGAAATTGTATAAACTGTCAATACCCTGAGAAGATACGGTTACATTGGGGCGTATGCCGCTTATAGAAACATAACACTTATAGCCCAGGATAAGTTCAGAGACACATATAGAAATATATGCAGGAAAGATAAATGCACCGGCAGAGAAGATTGTCGGTGCATTTATCAATTTTGGTAGTGTTCGGTAAGCTATGAAAAACCTTGGGTCAAAAAATAATCCACTTGAACCTTGAAAATCTCAGATATTTACCGTGTTGGTTGTGTACGCCACCCTTGACGGTGCACCAGACCCGCGCTCTGCAGGCTCTGCCGACGGTGAAGAACTCATGAACATAACAGACTTCACCCGTCGCGAGATCAGCCAGTGTAGCGCGGCCCTGGCGTGCCGTCAGGGGAGCCTCCGCTTCGGTGGCTGCCTGCGATGCCTCAGGATCAGAATCTATGAACAATAGGGATTCATCCGAAAGCCTGCTGTTTCTGGAGTTCCAGTATCTCTTTTTGTCCAAGATAGATCATAACTTCCCATTTGGCAAGCATGAGGTTGATATTCTGGAAGTCTTTTACCTTGTTCAGCACATCGTCGTGTGCGTGAGTATGCGGACGAAGAAAGTTGTAGTAAGCAACCCAAAGAGCAAGGTCATAGTTGGCGCCGGCAATGCTGTCGAGGCCGTTCGTTGTCCGGTAAGAAGCTTCCAGTCCTCGTGTCTGGTCGGGATGATCATCGGAAGGGGGTCTGTCCTAAACTTTTCGTACTTTGGAGAATGAGAGTCATCGAAGGCCCACTGCTTCAGCGGTATGTATCTGCAGATGAAGGCAAGAAGCCAGCAGTTCTGCTGGTAAAGGGTTTTGATAATTGAGAGTAAGTACTGTATAGTGTCCATGAGCAATACACCTGTTGGTATAAGGTTTGTTTGGCAATTGGCATTATACATAAAAAACAGGAGGTATTGCTCTTTTTATGTCCAATGTCCCAGAAATCTAGGCGATTCAAGGTTTATGACTGGCTATGCATGACACTACGTCAATTTTTTGGGGGGTGAAGGTAGGTTCAACACACCTTTATGGTGTGGGAAGTTTTGGTTAATCAATCATGAAACAGCCCTACCTTAAAGATTGTCAGCTTGCAAAGCTGCCGCGTGTATGGTAGCATTCTTTAGATTTTGAACAGCTTAAGAAAGAGAGGCATCTCATGGGCAGTGCAGCGTATCTGATACTGGAGGACGGAACTCTACTGAAGGGAGAAAGCGTCGGTTCGAGGAGAGAGGTGATCTCGGAGATCGTGTTCAATACGTCGATGACGGGATACCTGGAGGTCCTGACAGATCCCTCCTATGCAGGCCAGGCTGTTGTCATGACCTACCCTCTCATTGGAAACTATGGCGTCAGCTTTGAGGATATGGAGTCTTCAAGACCCTGGCTGTCCGCTTTCATCGCCCGGGAATTCTCCCGTATTCCTTCTAACTTCCGCTCGGAAGACACCATCCAGAATTTTCTCACAAGATATGATATTCCCGGAATTTCAGGCATTGATACCAGAGCGCTGACGAAGACGCTGCGGAACCGCGGAACCATGAACGGCATGATCACGACCAGGGACTACTCTCAGGAGGAGATCCGTGAGCTGCTGCCCCGGATCAAGGCATATCGGACTGGGGATGTCGTCTCGCGTGTCAGCTGCCGGGAGAAGTATGAGTTTACAGACAGCGGGATGAATGTACCGTGGCCGAACCTGGTAGGCTCCAGAGTGGAGCTGGAAGAGGAAGCAGGGAACGAACGGCGGAAAGAGAAGAATTCGGCAGGCACAGCGGATGGAATCATCTCCGCGGATGATCCGGCACTTGTGGGAACGCCGATTGCCCAGAAGGCTGCGGACGAACGCGAGCAGGCTTATGTACGGCTTTCCGAGAAGGCTGCCCGCCGGCATCTTCATGTCGCGGTGATGGACTTCGGCATGAAACGCAACATTGGCAGAAGCCTTGTGCACCGGGGCTGCCGTGTCACAGTTTATCCGGCATGGACGACCGCAGATGAGATTCTGGCAGATCAGCCGGACGGCATCATGCTGTCCAACGGCCCCGGTGATCCGAAGGACTGCGGAGAGATCATCCGCCAGGTGCGGAAGTTGTATGAAAGCGATGTCCCGGTCTTTGCGATCTGTCTTGGCCATCAGCTGATGGCGCTTGCAGCAGGAGGGGATACCTACAAGCTGAAATACGGGCACAGAGGCGGCAACCATCCGGTCAAGGATCTGAAGACAGGACGGGTATACATTTCCTCCCAGAACCATGGATATGCGGTAGATGAGAAAAGCCTGGGCGCAGATGTCGCGCGTCCTGCCTTCCGGAACGTGAATGATGGGACAAATGAGGGAATGACCTACCTTGGAAAAAATATCTTTACGGTACAGTTCCATCCGGAGGCCTGCCCGGGACCGCAGGATTCCGGCTACCTGTTTGATCGTTTTGTGAGGATGATGGAGCGCGTGAAAAGCGAGAAGGAGGGAGACTGAACATGCCGAAGGATAACAGCATCAGGAAAGTGCTCGTCATTGGCTCCGGCCCGATTATCATCGGACAGGCGGCCGAGTTTGACTATGCAGGAACGCAGGCATGCAGAAGTCTGAAGGAGGAGGGCATCGAGGTTGTCCTGCTCAACAGCAACCCGGCGACCATCATGACCGACAAGGATATTGCGGACCATGTCTACATCGAACCGCTGACGACGGAGGTGGTAGAGTCGATTATCCGGAAGGAGAAGCCGGACAGCATTCTGCCGACACTAGGCGGGCAGGCCGGGCTGAACCTGGCGATGGAGCTGGAGGAGAAGGGAATCCTGAAAAATCTGGATGTCCGTCTGATTGGAACGACTTCCCGGACAATCAGGAGGGCTGAGGATCGTCTCGAATTCAAGGAGGCTATGGAGAAGATCGGGGAGCCGGTGGCGCCCTCCCAGGTCGTTCGCAATATCGAAGATGGAGAGAAGTTTGCACGACGGATCGGATATCCGGTTGTGCTGCGGCCGGCTTACACCCTCGGCGGTTCCGGCGGCGGCATCGCGAACAACCAGGAAGAGCTTGATGAGATCCTGGAGAACGGTCTCCGCCTTTCACGTGTCGGGGAGGTGCTGGTCGAGAGAAGCATCGCCGGATGGAAGGAAATCGAGTACGAGGTCATGCGGGACGGCGCCGGCAATGTCATTACCGTCTGCAACATGGAGAATATTGACCCGGTCGGTGTCCACACCGGAGATTCCATCGTTGTAGCGCCGAGCCAGACGCTGGGTGACAAGGAATACCAGATGCTCCGCACCTCCGCGCTCAACATCATCACAGAGCTGGGAATTACCGGCGGCTGCAATGTCCAGTATGCCCTGAAGCCGGACTCATTTGAATACTGTGTCATTGAGGTCAATCCGCGTGTGTCAAGATCCTCGGCGCTTGCATCGAAGGCGACAGGATATCCGATCGCGAAGGTTGCAGCCAAGATCGCTCTCGGGTACACGCTGGATGAGATTCGGAATGCGATTACCGGGAAAACCTATGCCAGCTTTGAGCCGATGCTGGACTACTGTGTGGTGAAGATGCCGAGGCTTCCGTTTGACAAATTCATCACGGCAAAGCGGAGTCTGTCCACACAGATGAAGGCGACCGGCGAAGTGATGAGCATCTGCACGAACTTCGAGGGCGCTTTGATGAAGGCAATCCGTTCTCTCGAGCAGCATGTCGACAGCCTCATGAGCTATGACTTCTCGGGACTCGATGACGAACAACTTCATAAAAAGCTTCAGGATGTCGATGACCAGCGAATCTGGGTCATCGCGGAGGCACTTCGGCGTGGATTTACGAGGGAAGGCATCTACAAGGCGACGAAGATTGATCCCTGGTTTCTGGACAAGATCGCGCATCTGACGGAGATGGAGAAGGCGCTGAAAGAGCAGCCGCTGACGGAAAAGCTGCTGCGGGAAGCCAAGCGCATGGAATTCCCGGACAGTGTGATCGCATCGTTGACCGGAAAGACGCAGGAGGAGATCCGCCTGCGTCGGGAAAAGGCCGGTATCCATGCCTCATTCCGGATGGTGGACACCTGCGCTGCCGAGTTTGAGGCACAGACCCCGTACTATTATTCTGTGTATGACGGGGGCGAGGATGAGGCTGCGGAGGCAGCCGGAAAACATGATAAGAAGAAGGTTCTGGTGCTGGGGTCCGGGCCGATCCGGATCGGACAGGGGATCGAGTTTGATTTCTGCTCTGTCCACTGTACCTGGGCTTTCCAGAAAGCCGGCTTCGAGACGATCATCATCAACAACAACCCGGAAACGGTATCGACGGACTTCGATATTGCTGACAAGCTCTATTTTGAACCGCTGACACCGGAGGATGTTGAGAACGTTGTCCGGCTGGAGAAACCGGACGGTGCGGTCGTCCAGTTCGGCGGCCAGACGGCGATCAAGCTGACGAGCGCGCTCATGAAGATGGGCGTCAGGATTCTCGGAACGGATGCTGACGATGTCGATGCCGCAGAGGACAGGGAACGCTTTGACGAGGTGCTGGAGCGGTGCGGCATCACCAGGCCGAAGGGGGAGACTGTCTTTACGGCAGGCGAAGCCAAGGCTGTGGCTAACCGTCTGGGCTATCCGGTTCTTGTCCGCCCGTCCTATGTGCTGGGCGGTGCCGGGATGCGGATTGCAATTTCCGACGAGGATATTGATTCCTATATCGGCAACATCAACCGCTATGCGCAGGATCATCCCATCCTTGTTGACAAGTACATGATGGGACGCGAAATTGAAGTTGATGCTGTCTGTGACGGAACGGATATCCTGATCCCCGGCATCATGGAACACATCGAGCGGGCGGGCATCCATTCCGGCGACTCGATTTCGGTCTATCCGGCAAAGGATCTGTCAAAGGAAGTCAAGGCTGTCATTGAGTCCTATACAAGGAGTCTGGCACAGAATCTGCACGTGATCGGCATGATGAATGTTCAGTTCATCGTCCGGGATGATGGTGTGTATATCATCGAGGTGAACCCGAGATCCTCGCGGACGGTACCCTACATCAGCAAGGTGACCGGGATTCCGATTGTTCCGCTTGCGACAAGAGTCATTCTGGGCGAAAAGATCAGAGACATGGGCTACACGCCCGGGCTCCAGCCGGAGGCAGATTATTTCGCGGTCAAGATGCCGGTCTTTTCCTTTGAGAAGATCCGGGATGCGGATGTTACGCTTGGTCCGGAGATGAAGTCGACCGGTGAATGCCTGGGCATCGCGAAGACATTTGATGAGGCGCTGTACAAGGCATTTCTTGGTGCCGGTGTCCGGCTGCCGAAGTACAGCAACATGATCATCACGGTCTGTGACGAGGAGAAGCCGGAGATGATTGACATTGCCAGACGGTTCTCAAAAATCGGGTATACGATCTATTCGACACACGGAACATGGAAGGCACTCCGCGCGGAAGGGATCCCGGCCCGTCAGGTCAATAAACTGGAGAAGGATTCCCCGAACCTGATGGATCTGATCCTCGGTCATCGAATCGATCTGGTCATCGATATACCGAACAGGGGCATCGAGCATCAGCAGGACGGATTTCTGATCCGCCGCGCGGCCATAGAGACCGGGGTCAATGTCATAACGGCTGTCGATACGGCCCGGGCGCTGATTACCTCGCTCGAGGACAATTCAGTGACAAAGCTCAGTCTGGTCGACATCGCAGACATCGACAGGAGATAACGCTTGCAAAAAGACCGCTTTTCTGTACAATAGGAAAAGCGGTCTTTTTTCACGGCAGGGACGAGAATTGCCGGAGGAATGCCGGAAGGGCCCCGGGTTTTTCTGTGGGGCGACAAGGATTTCAGGAGGATTCAGATACATGATAGCTGCAAATGATGTCACGCTGCGTCTCGGAAAGAGAGCATTGTTCGAAGATGTCAACATCAAATTCACCGAAGGCAACTGCTATGGCGTCATTGGCGCGAATGGGGCAGGTAAGTCCACATTTCTGAAGATACTGGCTGGAAAGCTGGAGACAACGTCCGGAAGTGTCACCATCACACCAGGACAGAGACTGTCTTTCCTCGAGCAGGATCATTTCAAGTATGATGATCAGGTTGTACTCGACACGGTCATCCAGGGCAACAGACGGCTGTATGAGATCGGCAAAGAGAAGGATGCCCTCTACGCGAAGCCGGATTTCTCGGATGAGGACGGCGTGCGGGCATCTGAGCTCGAGGCGGAATTTGCCGAGATGAACGGATGGGAGGCGGAGTCCGACGCGGAGTCCCTACTGAACGGGCTGGGAATTCCGACAGAACTTCACCAGGTACTGATGAAGGAGCTGACCGGCTCCCAGAAGGTCAAGGTCCTTCTGGCAAGAGCCCTGTTCGGCAATCCGGACATCCTGCTTCTGGATGAGCCGACAAACCATCTGGATCTGGATGCGATCGGCTGGCTTGAGGAGTTTCTGATCAACTTTGAGAATACGGTCATCGTGGTCAGCCACGACCGGTATTTTCTGAACAAGGTCTGCACGTATATTGCGGATATTGACTATGGAAAGATTCAGCTCTATGCGGGCAACTATGACTTCTGGTACAAGTCTTCCCAGCTGCGCATCCGTCAGATGAAGGAAGCCAACAAGAAGAAGGAAGAGCAGATCAAGGAGCTGCAGGAATTCATCCAGCGTTTCTCTGCGAATGCGTCCAAGTCCAAGCAGGCCACCTCGAGGAAGAGGGCACTGGAGAAGATTCAGCTTGACGATATCAGGCCAAGCTCGAGAAAGTATCCGTACATCGACTTCAGGCCGGAGCGGGAGATCGGGAATGAGATTCTGCAGGTTGAGAATCTGTCGAAGACGGTAAATGGCGTGAAGCTGCTGGACGATCTGACCTTCACGCTCCGCCATGACGACAAGGTTGCTTTTGTAGGCGGAAATGAGCAGGCCAAGACGATGTTCTTCCGGATTCTGATGGGGCTTGAGGAGCCGGATGAGGGCTCGTTCAAATGGGGTGTCACGACAAAAAGAGCTTATTTTCCGAAGGATTACACCGATGAGTTTGACAACGATCTGACCGTTGCCCAGTGGCTGACCCAGTATTCGGAGATCAAGGATCAGACGTATGTGAGAGGCTTTCTTGGCAGGATGCTCTTTGCAGGGGAGGATGGAGACAAGTATGTGAAGGTCCTTTCCGGCGGCGAGAAGGTACGCTGCCTGTTCTCAAAGATGATGATTTCCGCTGCGAATGTGCTTATTTTCGACGAGCCGACCAATCATCTGGACATGGAATCGATCACGGCCCTCAACGACGGCATGATCAAGTTTCCGGGTGTGATGCTGTTCTCATCAAGAGACCATGAGATCGTGGAGACGACTGCGAACCGTATCATGGAAATCCTGCCGAACGGCAAACTGATCGACAAGGTCACAACCTACGATGAGTATCTGGCGTCCGATGAGATGGCGAGAAAGCGCACGGTCTACACCAGCGAGACGGATGATGAGGATTGAGAGAAAGCCTGTTATACAACACGTTAGAATAATATAACTGATGATATAACACTAAAACATTAGTTTGTATAAATAGAACAGATTGTCCAGCGAAAAGAACATAAAATAGTGTAATTTCACGACGCTTCATGGACAATGCCTCCTCTGTATGCTATGATAGGTGCGAAATTCTGAGCATACAGCGGAGGCATTTTTCTTTGCCAGATTCCGCTCCGCCGGGCACCGGAGACTGCGGTGACGAACGGCAGGGGACGGCGGCAGAGAAGGCTGCATATCCAACCTGCGCGCTTATAGAACGAACTTCAAGAAGGAGGAACTAAAATGGCAAGACAAATGAAGACCATGGATGGTAATCAGGCTGCCGCATATGCATCCTATGCATTTACTGATGTCGCAGCGATGTACCCGATTACCCCGTCGTCTGTTATGCCGGAGCATACAGATGAGTGGGCAACACAGGGTATGAAGAACATCTTTGGCCAGACCGTCAAGATCACTGAGATGCAGTCCGAGGCAGGCGCTTCCGGCGCTGTCCACGGCTCTCTTGCAGCAGGCGCCCTCACGACGACCTACACTGCTTCTCAGGGTCTGCTTCTGATGATCCCGAACCTTTACAAGATCGCGGGTGAAAGGCTTCCGGGCGTGTTCGACGTATCCGCGCGTGCAGTTGCTTCCCATGCACTTTCCATTTTCGGAGACCATTCCGATGTGTACGCCTGCCGTCAGACGGGCGCCTGCATGCTGTGTGAGTCTTCTGTGCAGGAGGTTATGGACCTGACACCGGTTGCACACCTTGCAGCCATCGAGGGACGTCTTCCGTTCATCAACTTCTTCGACGGCTTCCGCACTTCCCACGAGATCCAGAAGATTGAGCAGTGGGATTTCGAAGACCTGAAGGAGATGTTCAACTTCAAGGCACTTCAGGAATGGAGAGACCAGTGTCTGAATCCGGACCACCCGGTAGAGAGAGGCTCCGCACAGAACCCGGATATCTTCTTCCAGGTCCGCGAGGCAATCAACCCGTACTATGATGCGATGCCGGCCATTGTCCAGAAGTACATGGACAAGGTCAATGCAAAGCTCGGAACGGATTACAAGCTGTTCAATTACTATGGCGCACCGGATGCAGAGCACATCATCATCGCCATGGGCTCCGTTAACGATACAATCGAGGAGACCGTGGACTACCTGAACCAGGCTGGCGACAAGGTCGGTGTTGTGAAGGTCCGTCTCTACAGACCGTTCAGTGCAGAGGCGCTGATCGAGGCAATTCCGGACAGTGTAAAGTATATCTCCGTGCTTGACCGCACGAAGGAGCCGGGTTCTCTTGGCGAGCCGCTGTATCTGGATGTTGTCGCAGCTCTGAGAGGATCAAAGTTCCAGAATGTTCCGATTTTCACAGGCCGTTACGGACTGGGAAGCAAGGATACGACACCGGCACAGATTATCGCTGTTTACAAGAATACTACAAAGGAAAAGTTCACCATCGGCATCGTCGATGATGTCACAGGCCTGTCTCTCGAGGAAGGCCCGGCGATTGTCACGACACCGGAGGGAACCATCAACTGCAAGTTCTGGGGCCTTGGCGCGGACGGAACGGTCGGTGCAAACAAGAACTCCATCAAGATCATCGGCGACAACACCGACATGTATGCGCAGGCATACTTTGATTATGATTCCAAGAAGTCCGGCGGCGTGACGATGTCTCACCTCCGTTTCGGCAAGAAGCCGATCAAGTCCACCTACCTGATTCACCAGGCAAACTTTGTTGCATGCCATAATCCGGCATACATCCGCAAGTTCAACATGGTTCAGGAGCTGGTTGACGGCGGAACCTTCCTGCTGAACTGCCCGTGGTCCGATGAGGAGCTGGAGCAGCATATTCCGGGACAGGTGAAGGCATATATCGCAAAGCATCACATCAAGTTCTACACGATCGATGGTGTCAAGATCGGCATCGAAGTCGGTATGGGACCGACCCGTATCAACACCATCCTTCAGTCCGCATTCTTCAAGCTGGCTGCCATCATCCCGGAGGAGAGGGCAATCGAGCTGATGAAGGCTGCTGCAAAGGCAACCTATGGGCGCAAGGGCGATGATGTCGTCAAGAAGAACTGGGCAGCCATCGACGAGGGCGCTAAGCAGGTTCACGAGGTCACTGTACCGGCATCCTGGGCTGACGCTGCCGATGAGGGGCTTGATTTCCACAAGGTATCTGAGGGTGAGAAGGAGGTTGTCGATTTCGTCAACAACATCCAGCTGGCTGTCAGTTCCCAGGAGGGCAACAAGCTGCCTGTCTCCGCATTCAAGGATTACGTTGACGGCACGACACCGTCCGGAACGGCTGCATATGAGAAGCGCGGCGTTGCGGTTATGGTGCCTGTCTGGAATCCGGACAACTGCATCCAGTGTACACGCTGCTCGTATGTATGCCCGCATGCTGTTATCCGTCCGTTCGCGCTGAATACCGATGAGGCGGCAGCACTTCCGGAGAGCCAGAAAACGCTTCCGATGCTTGGTATGAAGGACTACAAGTATGCGATCGCTGTCTCTGCGTATGACTGCACAGGCTGCGGAAGCTGCGCGAATGTCTGCCCGGGCAAGAAGGGCGAGAAGGCGCTGACCATGATGCCGTTCGCAGAGCATACGGACGAGCAGGAAGGGTTCGATTACTGCGTCAAGCTGGATCCGAAGCAGGATGTTGTCGACAAGTTCAAGGAAAACACGGTCAAGGGTTCCCAGTTCAAGCAGCCGCTGCTTGAATTCTCCGGTGCCTGCGGCGGATGCGGCGAGACACCGTATGCAAAGCTTGTCACACAGCTCTTCGGCGACAGAATGTACATCGCGAACGCAACCGGATGCTCCTCCATCTGGGGCAACTCCTCACCGTCCACACCGTACACGGTCAACAAGAAGGGACATGGCCCGGCTTGGTCGAACTCCCTGTTCGAGGATGCGGCTGAGTTCGGTTTCGGTATGTTCCTGGCAGCTGATGCACTCAGACAGAGCCTGAAGAGCAAGGTTGAGGCGATGATGGCCGAGGGCAAGGTTACAGCCGAGGGTCAGGCATGGCTTGATACCTATCTGGATGGAAAGACCAACGGAGCGGCGACCGATGAGCTTGTGAAGGCTCTTGAGGCAGACGGAAGTGCTGAGGCTCAGGATATCCTGAAGGACAAGGATTATCTGGCAAAGAAGTCCAACTGGATCTTCGGCGGCGATGGCTGGTCCTATGATATCGGATTCGGCGGCGTTGACCATGTACTGGCATCCGGCAAGGATATCAATATCTGTGTCTTTGATACTGAGGTGTACTCCAATACAGGCGGACAGTCCTCCAAGGCTACCCCGACCGGTGCAGTCGCTCAGTTTGCGGCAGCCGGCAAGGAGACCAAGAAGAAGGATCTGGCTTCCATGATGATGAGCTACGGCTATGTCTACGTCGCACAGGTTGCGATGGGCGCTGACTTCAATCAGTGCGTCAAGGCATTCGCAGAGGCTGAGGCATATCACGGACCGTCCATCGTTCTGTGCTACGCACCTTGCATCAACCACGGTATCAAGAAGGGTATGGCGAAGGCTCAGACTGAGGAAGAGCTGGCTGTCAAGTCCGGATACTGGCATCTGTTCCGTTACAACCCGGATCTGAAGAAGGAAGGAAAGCCGGCATTCACGCTGGATTCCAAGGCTCCGACAGACGATTACAAGGAGTTCCTGAACGGAGAGGTCCGTTATAACTCCCTGAAGAGATCGAATCCGGAACGCGCTGCAAAGCTCTGGGATAAGTCCGAGAGTGAGGCAAAGGAGCGTTACGATTATCTGAACAGACTGGTGAAGCTGTACAGCCCGGAAGAAGAGTAATGTTCTGAGTCAGGCGAACCGTCTGGCTGAAGAGAGAGGCCGCTGCCCGATATGGCAGCGGCCTCTTTTTAAATGTAAGGTGAATGTGAGAAGAGACCAGTCGGGGGATCAGGATCTTGAGCGGTATTCGCTGGGAGAGACACCGAAGTAGTTCCGGAAAGCTTTCGAGAAGTAGGTATTGTCCGGATATCCGACTCTGGAGGCAATCTCCGTGATCCGGATTGCAGGGTCCTTCAGCAGACTTGTAGCCCGCTCCATCCGGACGGATGTGAGATATTCGGAGATTCCCAGGTGATAGGTGGATTTGAACAGTCTTGACAGGTATTCATGCGAGAAAAAGTATCGGTCCGCAAATTCTGAAAGTCTGATGTTGTGCGTGTAGTCCCGATCGATCGTGTCATGCAGAAGGGTGACCACCTGCTGGGCAGTGAGACTTGAAACAGAGCCCTCCGCGGAAAAGTCTTCGTCCGGAAACAGCGTTTTCATGGCATGCTCGATGGCCCGGTTCAGCTCATCGGCAACAACCGGCTTGAGCAGGTAGTCTGATACATGAAAATGAATGGCCTGCTGCGCATAGCGAAAGTCATCGTAGCCACTGATCACGATAAAGGCACATCTGCCGCATTCCTGTGTGGCATGCTTCAGAAATTCAACACCGTCCATAACAGGCATCGACATGTCCACAAAGACAATCGAAGGGGACAGTTCCCGCATCAGCGTGAGCGCCTGCTTTCCGTTTTCTGCGCAGGACGGGATCTCCAGGTGAAAACGGCTCCAGGCACCGAGCTTGCTGATCGCGATACGGACCGGTTTTTCATCGTCAATGATCAATGCTTTGTACATTCGTTCTGCTCCTTTGAAGGTTCATGACCAGTGATACCCTGGTTCCGGTCCCTTCTACACTCTCGATCTGGAGAAATGAGGCCTCAGGGGCCATCAGCTTCAGGCGGCTGCTGAGGTTCACGAGACCGATGCTTCCGGCATTGGTCTGGGAAAGCGGTGCCTTCAGCGAGCGGCGGATTTCCTGCAGCCTGTCTGCCGGGATGCCGGCACCGTCATCTGACACGGTCAGATTGAAACAGGAAGCTCCGTCCGGATTGTCCTCATGTATGGTTTCTGTGGCTTCGATCTGAATATGGATGGAGCTTCTGTCGCCGGTGATCCCGTGGAGAATGGCGTTTTCAACCAGCAGCTGAACACAGCATTTCGGGACGGTCACATCCAGGAGATCCTCTCTGATATGAACCCTGACATCCAGTCTGTCATTCATCCGGAGCTTCTGCAGGTCAATGTAATTCTGTGTGAAGACCATTTCCTCACGGAGCGGGACCTGGTTTCCTGCTTTCAGCGCGTATCGAAAGATCTGCGCGAGCTTGGTCACCATATCATAGATTTCAATCTGATCACACATCAGCGCCTCCGAACCAATTGCCTGAAGCGTATTGTTCAGAAAATGCGGGTTCAGCTGAGCTTCGAGGGCGGTCAGCTTGGCGGTCTTCTCGTTCAGGCTTGCGATCAGATTTTCGCGGATCAGCTTTTCAATCTGTGCGGACATCTGGTTGAAGCTGTCACTGAGCCTTGCCACTTCCAGGGAACGTCCCAGACGGATCTGGAGAAACTGTCCTTTTCCAAGCTTCTTCTGGCTGACAGAGAGCTGCGCGAGCGGTGCTGTCAGAAAGCGGAAGGAGAAGTAGGTCAGAAACAGAGAAACCATCAGAAACAGAAAGCCCTCCAGCAGGGAGAAGGTCTTGGCACGGCGAAAGCTTTCCTCAATTGAAGAAATAGGCTGGAGCGAGACGAGCCGGAACCCATAGGTTTCGTCCTGTGCGGCGCTGCAGAGGTACTGTTCGTCCCCGATCCGGACCAGACCATCCTTCGGGAGAGGTCCGCGGGCCAGAACGGAATCAGGCGCGTCCGGGCTTTTCAGCACCGATCCGAGATCTCCCTTTGCGGAAGTATAAAGAAGGGTTCCGCCGCTGTACAGCGTGATGTTCGTCCCCTCCATACCGGAAAGCAGGGCGGACGGTGTAACCTCGATGACGGCAGCCGCCAGAGGGGTTCTGTCTGAGATCCGGATGATGGTATGACTGAAAACAAACAGAGAGCCGTCGGAGGCAGGGGAGATGGCGGTGCCGCTTTTTGCTTTCAGGCACATCTCCAGCTGCTGATTTCCGTCCATATCCGGAGCAGACTGCATCTTTATTCGCTGATCACCGCTGCTGCGGCCGACCACGAGATTCTGGTTCAGCATATAAAGGTGATAGGCGTTCAGATCGGTTCTGGTGTAATAATACGTCTGTACCTTCTGCAGGATATCCTGCTGGGCAGCCTCGGACAGCGGAACGGTCTGATGGAGCTGCTGGTAGAAGGTATTGTCAGTGACCGGAAGAACACAGAACTCGGACAGATTGTCCAGGTAGGACTTCAGATTCTGCGCTTTCAGGTTCAGTAGACGCTCTGACTGTGTGTTGTATTCTCTGATTGAACCGGAACGGCTGTAGTTGTAATTGAATAACGACAGCAGCAGGGTACTGGCCAGCAGCAGCAGGCTGGTCATCAGCATGAACGAGACCCAGAGGGGTGTTCTGGAGAGGCGTGCTGACAATTTTGCCTTCAGATGAGCGGCGATCTTTTTCATGTGCATTCCTTTTCATCCGAATCTCTTCGGTCCTTCCTTTCTCTTTCCTCTGTATCATACAACAACAAAAAAGGATGTCAAAGAGACAGGCGGGCACAGAAAAACCTGATGTCAAAATAGTACAGATTTCATATCAATTATTTCCATATCTTTGGCAGAATCACGAATGTATAATCTTGTCAGAACAAGTCATTCAGGTGTTTCGTCTGACTGGTAAGGAGTGTGTAATGAAGCGAAGCAGCATGAAAAAGAAGAAAGGGCTCGAAAATGTCCTGTTCACGATTCCTGCCGTCATCCTGGTATGTATGGTCATGTATATCCCCTTCGTGATGAGTGGGTACTATTCGCTGACCAGATGGAACGGAATCGCGAAGCAGCCTGTCTTCATCGGCCTGGAGAATTTCAAGACAATCCTGAGTGGAAGCGACAGCTTCCTTTCAGCGATGTGGTTCACGATCCGCTATACATTTTTCTTTGTCATTGTCTCGAATGTCGCAGCCCTGGCACTTGCCGTTGCCCTGACGAAACGATTCAGGCTGGCGAATCTTTACAGAGGTCTGTTTTTTATCCCGTATATCATGTCGATGACCATCGTCGGCTTCATCTGGAAGTTCATCTTCACATCCGGGTTCAAGAAGTTTTTTGAGGTCACAGGCTGGGGGTTCTGGAATCTGTCCTGGCTTGGAAACCCGAGCATGGCATTCTGGTCCGTCACAATCGTCGGGATCTGGCAGTCTCTGGGCTTCTACATTGTCCTCTATATCGCCGGCCTGCAAGCGGTGCCGAAAGAAATCATCGAAGCAGCCTATGTGGACGGTGCATCGAGGAGACAGACCTTCTTCAAAGTGACGGTTCCGCTGCTCGGGCCATCGATGACGACCTGCGTGTTTATGTCCCTCACGAACGGACTGAAGGTTTTTGACATCATTCTGGCACTGACAAAGGGAGGACCTGGACAGTCGACGTACTCTGCAACATTATCCATCTATAATGAGGCGTTCACGCGGAACAATTACGGCCTTGGATCTGCACAGGCCATCCTGTATTTTGTGTTTGTTCTTGTGATCACGCAGCTGACCTTGAAAATGATGTCCAGAAAGGAGGTCGCACTCTGATGAGACGGAAAACCAGGCAGAAGCTGTCACATATTATCCTTGTGGTGATCCTGACAGTGATCGCACTGCTCTATATCTATCCGGTTGCGCTGATGTTCATGAATTCAGTCAAGCCGTTCGGGGAGGTTATCGCGACGCCGGTCTCGCTTCCGAAGAAGCCGACATTCGGAAATTATCTGTATGTCGGAGAGAAGATCCAGTATTTCAGGCTCCTGTGGAACAATGTGATGATCACAGTCATTGGTATCGTGGGGATCGTGTTTTTTTCCTCTCTCTCGGCATACATCTGTGACAGAAGGAGGACGAGATACACAAAGTTCATCTATACGCTCCTGATCACACCGATGCTGATTCCTTTCCAGACCATCATGATTACGCTGCTCAAGGCGATGAACATCATCCACCTGAACAATTCGAGAGTCGGCCTGGGCATTCAGTACTGGGGGTTCGGCATTCCGATGGCGACCTTTATCTTTTATAATTTTATGGCGACCATTCCGAGAGACCTTGATGAAGCGGCGACCGTCGATGGCGCGACAACCTGGCAGACATACAGGATGGTCATTTTTCCGCTCCTGAAGTCGGTGACGGTGACGGTCATCGTGCTGGATGTCATGTGGATTTGGAACGATTTCCTGCTTCCGCTGCTGATGGTCAACTCAAATAACAAGACGAAGACACTGGTGCTGGCGGCATATACCTTCGTCGGACAGATGAACACGCAGTGGCAGTACGCGATGGCCGGCATGGTCATGGCCGTCTTCCCGTCCATCCTCGTCTTCATATTTCTCCAGAAATATATCGTCGAGGGCGTTGTGGCAGGTGCAGTGAAGGGCTGAGATGCCGAAGAGCTGAAGAGCATGGTGACGCCATCGGGTCCGGGAGGAAGCCGGCCTCATATGGGAACATGGCCGTGCGGGTTCAGTGGCACAGGAATAAAGCCGGTACGGTAGAGGGAAAACAGGCAGAGAGATCTGCCTTGATCAATCACATATAAACCGGGTTCGAGGACCCAAAGCAGAAAGGAGTGTCTTCTATGAAAAAGAAACTTGTATCTCTGGTCATGGCAGCAGCCATGGCGGCGTCTGTCGCAGCGCTTCCTGCATTTGCAGGGGAGACAGAAGCGGCAGTGGATCCGTCACAGGATTCCGGAGAGATTTATATGTTCATCGCTTCGCCGGAGTATGCGGATGCCATCAATACGCTGATCGACGATTACAAGAAGGTGGCGCCGAATGTCACGATCAACTATGAGACAACCCAGAATGATTACCCAACCCTTCTGAAGGCGAAGATCAATTCCGGAGATGTTCCGGACATTTTCTCCTCCACATCCGGAAAGGAGATCGATACCTATCTGGAGTATTCACTTGATCTGTCCGATCAGCCGCTGATGAAGACGATTGATCCTGGTGTCGCGTCCGCGATGGCTTCCGCAAAGGAAGGCGGCGGAATGTACGGAATCGCCATCAAGGGCAACTATTTTGGTATGATCTATAATGAGGATGTACTCAAGGATGCTGGTGTTGACAAGGTTCCGGAGACAACGGAGGAACTGAAGGCTGCTTGCGACAAGATCAAGAGTGCAGGATACACACCGTTCACAACTGGATTCATGGAATGGTGGGTTTATAAGCATGTTGCACAGCACTTTGTCGATGCTGCGGCAAAGGCTGCCGGAATCAGCGCGGCTGACCTGGTCGCTTCGATCCAGAAGGGAGAGAAGTCCATCAAGGATTATCCGATCGCCTGTGACAACTTCTTTGACTTCATCGATTATGTCGTCAAGAACGGGGATGACAAGCCGCTTGAGACAGATCTTGCCGGTGAAGAGCAGGCATTTGCTTCCGGAAAGGTTGCCTTCATGCTTGGACAGGGCGCATGGGTCGAAGCGGACCTGAAAAAGATCAACCCGGATCTGAAGATCGGATTTGCAGGATATCCGGTAGACGACAAGGCGGAAGATGCACAGGTGATTTCCGGGTCTGACCAGGCACTGAGAATCAACAAGGATTCCAAGAATCTCCAGGCTGTTCTGAATTTCATCAACTGGTGGTATACTTCTGATGAAGGCCAGGCATGGTTCACAGATGTGGCAGGGGTTGTCCCGCCTGTCAAGTCAGACAAGGCATCCGATTTTGTGATCATCGAGCAGGGCAAGAAGCTTGCTGATGAGAAGGGTTCCGGTGAACTGGCGATTGTCGATTCCACGGATTCCTTCCACCAGGTCTTCGGTGAGGCGATGCAGTCCTACATTGCAGGAACGACATCGAAGGAAGACACCATCAAGACGATCGACGAGCAGTGCGCGGCGATCGACGGACCAAACGCACAGTAAATATACAGAAAAGTATTTCAATTGCCGCAGACAGGACCTATGCCTGTCTGCGGCATAACAGACTCATATGTGAGAATGTGAGACTGCCGGACAGCCGATGACAAGGCTGCAGCATGCATCAGCAGGAGCGGACATGGGAAGAGAAATGCCGCGTGTGGATGACCGGGCAGAGCCATTCAGGAGACAGAGACAGAGGAGAAGACATCATGAAGTTTACCGAAGGGTACTGGCTCCGCAAGGAGAGTGTACAGGCAAGCTATGCATCGCAGGCATATGCCATCGAACGGATTCCGCATGGAATCCGGATTGCGGCGCCGGAGCGGCCGATCAGAAGCCGGGCGGACGCACTGGATATCACCGTGCTGTATGTCGATATCGTCAGCAGTTCTCACAACGACATTGAGGTGAGGGCTTTTCATTTCATGGCGTATGACGAGAAGGAACCCCGCTTTGAACTGCATACAGAACCGGACGACGTTGAGGTAGAGGAGCTGGAGGACGAGACGGTTCTCACGGCAGGGAACATGAAGGTACGCGTGAGCCGGAAGGATTGGAATATCCGGTTTGAGGCAGATGGAAGACTGCTGACCTCCTGTGGTTTCCGCAATCTCGCCTACTTCAGGGTGAATAAACAGCCGGCTAAGCTGAACATGGTTCCGGATTATTTCGCTCAGGACTATGCGCCCTATATGGAAGCAGAATTGTCGGTCAAGCCTGGAGAGACCGTCTACGGTCTCGGGGAGCGCTTCACACCATTTGTCAAGAACGGGCAGGTGGTGGATATGTGGAATGAGGACGGCGGGACCTCCAGCTCTGTCAGCTATAAGAATATCCCATTCTACATGACCTCGGAGCATTATGGGGTGTTTGTAGACCATACAGGACAGGTCTCCTACGAGATCAATTCTGAAAAAGTGGAGTATGTCGGCTTCTCTGTTCCGGGAGAACAGCTTCGTTTTCACGTCATCTACGGCAGGACGCCTGAGGACATCATTGACGTCTATACAAAACTGACGGGACGTCCGGCCCTTCCGCCTGAGTGGAGCTTCGGGCTGTGGCTCTCGACCTCCTTCAAGCCGAGCTATGACGAGAAGACCACTGACGCCCTGGTGGAAGGCATGCAGCAGCGGGATATCCCATTCTCGGTGTTCCACTTTGACTGCTACTGGCTCAGAGGGCTCCACTGGTGCGATTTTGTCTGGGATCCGGTTGCGTTTCCGGATCCGAAGCGGATCATCGACAAATATCACAAAAAGGGACTGAAGGTTTGCTGCTGGACAAATCCATATGTCGCTCAGAACACAGATATGTTCTGTGAAGGCGTGGAAAAGGGGTATTTCCTGATGCGCGCTGACGGGAAGGGGGTCAAGCAGGTGGACAACTGGCAGCCGGGGATGGCGCTTGTCGACTTTACAAACCCGGATGCTGCGGCGTGGTTCGCCGGAAAGATCAGGGAACTTCTTCAGACGGGTGTCGATGCAATCAAGACGGACTTCGGTGAGCGGATTCCGGTGGACGTCATCTATCATGACGGAAGCAACCCGGTCGATATGCACAACTACTATACTTTCCTCTACAACCGCACGGTGTTCCGCGCGATCGAGGAGGAGAGAGGGAAGAATCAGGCTGTGCTGTTTGCCCGTTCGGCAACGGCCGGAAGCCAGCAATTCCCGGTCCACTGGGGCGGCGACTGCTTTGCCTCGTATGCCTCGATGGCGGAAACGCTTCATGCCGGATTATCGTTCGCGATGTCCGGGTTCGCGTTCTGGAGCCATGATATCTCCGGATTTGAATCGACGGCGACGCCTGATTTGTATAAGCGCTGGGTGCAGTTTGGTATTTTCTCCACTCATTCACGTCTTCACGGCTCTGACACCTACCGCGTTCCGTGGATTTTTGACGAGGAGTCGGTCGATGTTGTGCGCACATTCAGTAAGCTGAAGTGCAGACTGATGCCGTATATCTACCGGATGGCGGCAATCGCGCATGAGAAGGGAACGCCGGTCTGCAGGCCGATGCCGTTTGCATATCCGGATGACCGTGCCTGCCAGTATCTGGACCTTCAGTATATGTTTGGCGAGAGCATCCTTGTCGCGCCGATCTTCAATGACCAGAGCATTGGAGAATGCTATCTCCCTGACGGGAAATGGATCTCTCTGCTCGACTCTGAGGTGCTCGAGGGCGGGAAGTGGCACCGGAAAAAGTACAGCTATCTGGATTTCCCGGTCTTCGTGCGGGAGAACAGTCTCCTTGCAATCGGCAGCCATGACGAGCGCCCGGATTATGACTATACTGAAGATGTGACGTTCCGCTATTATCTGCCGCAGGATGGAACATTTGCCTTCTGCGAGGTGCCGGATGAGAACGGAAAGATCGTTCTGAGCGCAAAGGCCATTCTGGAGAATGGCGAGGTGCGGCTCGCACTCGACAGGGAAGCTGAAGGGGCCGCTTTTGAGGTTGTCCTTCCGGATGGCAGCAGAAGGCATGCAAAGGCAGAGGGAAAGACAGCCTGCATCCGTCTGTAATGGAAATGCATCAAAAGCGGATCAGAAAGCTTCCTGCAGTCATGACAGAAGGCAGCTGAAGATCATCATGACAGGAAACAGCGAGGAGGGCGCCGGAAAACCGGAGCCCTCCTCGCTGTTTCCGCCGTTGCCGTGCGGGAGGTGTTTTGCTATAATAATCTGAGTTTTAAGCCATTTGTACTAGTAACTACTGTCAAAGCTCTGAAAACAGCGTAAATTCAATACTTTCGTGGCTCTACTGGATTGCAAATCTTCTTTATTAATAGTACAATGTACTAGTAAAGGAGATCTCGATATGGCACGTCCAGTTGATCCAGATAGTGGTTTCAGAGTCAAGATTCATGATAATGGCGGGCATCGCTATGCGAGCACCCAGCCAGCATTTACCGATCCCGTAACAGGGCGGAAGAAATACCGTCGTCTGCATTGGGGAGTCGTTGATGAAAACAATAAGTTCCATCCGGATAAGAACTACCTTCTGGCATCTCCGGAAGAACGGGCAAAACTGATTTTCCCGGAAGACTGGGACCTCAGTGAGGTTGCTTCTCTTACCGGAAACCGCAAGCGTGGCCGCCCGGTGATCGAGTCTCAGGATGAGAACAGACTGTACGGTGATATCTGGCTGCTCGAAAAGATTGCAGATCAGACCGGCATTCGGGATGATCTGATGACTGTCTTTGACAATGGCCTTGAAAAGGTCAACGCTGTACTGACACTGGCTTACTTTCCGATGTCAGGAAAGGGGACCTATCATCAGCTGGCCGCATGGCAGCGAATCGCCAAAACGCCGTACCGGGGCGAACTTTCATCACCCTACATTACTGCCCTGACCCAGAAGATCACAGAGCAGGACCGTATGGCTCTGCTCAGGCTTCGGGCCAAAAGGCTCAGCAAACAGGAACTCTGTGCGGTTGATTCCACAAGCCGTTCAGCATGGGGAAGCAGCCTTGCGGACATCCACTATGGGAAGAACAAGGACCATCTCCCTCTTCCGCAGACTCTGGAAGTCGTGGTCTATACGCTTGATCATCACATGCCGGTGTACTACCGCACTTTTGCGGGAAATACACCTGATTCAAGGAGCCTTGAGACAATCCTCAATGACCTTGAACAAGCTGGCTTCCGGGACATCGTCCTGATCACAGACCGTGGATACGAATCGGTCCGGAACCTTGAGATGTATATCGATAAGGGTCAGCGGATGATCATGGGCGCCAAGGTCGGACAGAAGCTTATCCTCGACAAGATTCAGGCTTTCGGTAACTTCGGAGCCCACCCGGATGGGATGGAAGTCGCACCGGATGAACGTTTTTACTATAAACAGTATGATGTCGATTATCAGATTGAAGGAAAGCGAGACAACGTAAAGAAATCCGAACGTCTGGAGATCAATCTGTACTTTGATCCGATACGCAGAGGCCAGGAGATACTGGACATCGATATCAATGTCCGAAATCAGCAAGCAGCGCTTACGGCGATTCAAAAAGATCAGAGTCCTCTGGATGATGATGACCAGACGATCCACCGGGCCTACAACTTTTTCAAGCTGGACTATGATCCGGTCACAAGGGTTCTGAAGAACTTCTCCCTCAACCAGAAAAAGGTAGATCAGGCACGACGGACTGCAGGTTTCTTTGCCAACATCACGCATGGAATGAAGCTGACACCGATTGAAGCTCATCATCATTACCTGCTTCGCGACGAACAGGAGAAGTACTTTGCAATGATGAAAAGCATCATGGGCGCTGACAGGCAGAGGAACTCATCGGAATCCGGCAAAGCCGGCCGGCTGTTTATTCTGTTTGTATCGCAGATCATCGGGAGCTATCTGAGTTACATCCGCAAGGCAAAACTCTCAGACCAGTTTCATTCCGTTTCAGACATCCTGAATGAGATGCGTCCAATCCGATATATCGAGCATCCGAATACGGTTGCTTACATCACTCCTTTCGTAGGAAAACAGGTTGCAATCAGTGAAGCATTTGACTTTGATATCCCGGAAGGCTGTGCTCCGGAATACGTTGTCAGAAAAACCAATAAAGGTAAACGCGGTAGGCCACGCAAGAATAAGCAGGTGGTCAAAGAGGAGTCGGAAACTTAACCGGCTCCCCGTGCCGCGGAGTTTCTAGTACAAACAGGATTAAAACTCAGAATAATAAATCTATTTCAGTAGAGAAGGCGGGGCTGGTCTGTGAAAGCGAAAGAGGAACGTTTTTTTACAATCAGGGACGTGCAGCGGATTTTAGTCTGTATTGCTGCAGGAACTGTGATGGCAGTGAACCTGCGGACATTTGTACATACGGGCGGTCTTCTTCCAGGCGGCATCGCAGGGCTGACGGTGCTGGTGCAGGGGATTTTTCAGCGGTTCTTCGGGATGGATGTTCCCTATGGCCGATTGTACCTTGCCCTGAATGCATTTCCGATTCTGCTGGCAGTCCGGAAGATCGGGAAAAAGTTCACAGCCTATTCCTGCATCACAATCGGCGTTGTCACAATCCTGACGGAAATCCTGCCGACGACGACGATTACCTATGACACCCTTCTGATTTCCATCTTTGGAGGGATTATCAACGGGGTCGCGATCTCGATGGCGCTCCTGGCTGGAGCAACGACAGGCGGAACGGACTTCGTGGCCATCTACCTGTCTGAGAGTTACTCGATGGACGGGTTCAATTATGTCCTGGGCTTTAATGCGGTGATTCTGTGCTGTGCCGGCCTGCTGTTCGGCTGGGACAAGGCGCTGTATTCGATTATCTTCCAGTTCGCTTCAACCCAGGTCATCCATGTGCTGAATAACCGCTATAAAAAGAACACGCTCTTCATAGTGACGGATAAGCCGGACGAGGTGGTCCGGTGTCTGAATTCGGACGTCCGGCATGGCGTGACGGAGATGCATGTCTTCGGTACCTACCGGAAGCAGGAGCGCACCATGATCTATTCGGTCATCTCGACGCCTGAGCTGAAGATGGTTCTGAAGGATCTGAAGGAGGTCGACCCGGCAGCCTTCATCAATGTCATCAAGACCGACCAGGTATCCGGAAGATTCTATATCAAGCCAAACGACTGACCGGGGAAGAGAAGGATATGAGACAAGAACGCAAAGCGACATTTCTGAAGGGTCTGTTCTGGACACTGATTCTGACATTGTTCCTGATCAGCTTCTCGGTTGTCTTTACCCTCTACATGGAGCCGCTGTACTGGGCGGATATCCGTCTGATGGGGCTGGAGAAGGCTTCCGGGAGAAGTGCGGAGGTCATCCGGAAAAATTATCACACAATGGTTTCCTATATGTACCTGTGGAACCGCACACCGGTTCTGTCGCTGCCGGACTTTGCGATGTCACAGGGCGGAAAGATCCATTTTGCTGACTGCAAGCGGATCTTTGATGCAGTGCAGATGATCTGTGCTGTGAGTGGTTTGCTGACGATCCTCTCCGCGGTCGTACACAGGCACAGCCTGAGATACCGGTACCTCAGGGCTGCCGGGACCTTGACCATCCTTATTCCGGCTCTCCTCGGAGGGCTGGCTTATATGAACTGGAACAAAGTCTTTCTTACCTTCCACAAGATTTTATTCAGAAACAATTACTGGATTTTTGATCCTGTCAGTGATCCGGTGATTCTGATCCTTCCGGATACATTCTTCCTTCAGTGCGTGATTGTGATCGCTGTTGTGCTTGTGATCGGTGCGGTGATTCTGTTTGTAAAAGCGCACAGACGAAGCAGAAGGCTGAGAGACAGGATTGCCAGGGCCAGGGCAAGGGGCAGGAGACGATAAGCAGGAAGCAGACTCCGGATTGCGGCGGAATGAACCATCAGAAGCAGCACAAGTGACATAGACATATTAGAAAGGACTTAAGAGATCAGATGAGGTTCCAGATCCCAGATACATATCGATTGATCAGAAAGGAGACGCTCTCCGATATCGGGTCGGAGGGGTATATTCTTGAGCATGTAAAAAGCGGTGCGCGGATCATGCTCATCGCAAACAGCGATGACAACAAGGTCTTTAACATTGTGTTCCGCACAACGCCGGAGGATTCCTGCGGGGAGGCACATATCATTGAGCACACGGTCCTGTGCGGAAGTCGGAAATATCCGTCAAAGGATCCGTTTGTCGAGCTCGTGAAGGGGTCCATGAATACCTTTCTGAATGCGATGACCTATCCGGACAAGACGATGTTTCCGGTGGTGAGCACAAATGACACCGACTTCAAGAATCTGATGGATGTCTACCTGGATGCTGTATTCTATCCGAGTATTTATAAAAACGAGAACATCTTCCGGCAGGAGGGCTGGAGCTTCCAGATCGAAAAGCCGGAGGATCCGATCGTCTGCAACGGGGTTGTCTACAATGAGATGAAGGGTGCCTACTCGTCGCCGGATGATGTCTGCGACCGGCTTGTCATGAACTCCCTCTTCCCGGACACGACCTACGGAGTGGATTCAGGCGGTATGCCGGAGCATATACCGGAGCTCACATATGAGCAGTTCCTGAATTTCCACAGGACGTATTATCATCCGTCCAACTCGTACATCTACCTGTACGGCGACATGGACTTTGAGGAAAGACTGAAGTATCTGGACGAGGCCTATCTATCCCGCTTTGAGCGGACAAGCGTATCGTCGGAGGTAAAGCTCCAAAAACCGTTCCCGGCACCCATCCATCTGACAGAGGCATATCCGGTCGGGGCACAGGAGCCGCTGGAAAAGCACACCTACCTGACGCGCAATACGGTGATCGGCCAGAGCACCGATTCCATGCTCTGCGTCGCGATGGATGTCCTGGAGGATGTTCTTCTGGAGACGCCGGGCGCTCCGCTGAAAATGGCGCTTCTGGACGCAGGGATCGGAACGGATGTCTACGGTTCCTTCGACTCCTCAATCCGTCAGCCTGTCTTTTCCGTCACCGCGAAGAATGCCGATGAGTCCGACAGCATACGCTTTGAGGAGATCATAGCCAGCACACTGGAGACGATTTCGGAGAAAGGCCTGAGTCCGAAGGAGATCGAGGCATCGATCAATTCCATGGAGTTTCGTTACCGCGAGGCGGACTATGGCGGATTTCCGAAGGGACTCATCTACTCGATCAATGTCTTTGACAGCTGGCTGTATGATGAGGAGAAGCCGTTTGAGTATCTCAGGCAGCAGTCGGTTTTCAAAGCGCTGCGTGAGCGGATCGGGACCGGCTATTTTGAAGAGCTGATCCGGAAGTATCTGATGGATAATCCGCATACCAGCTATGTCTCGATGAAGCCTGAGCGCGGACTGACGCAGAAGGTGGAGGAAGCGACGGAGAAAAAGCTCGCGGAACTGAAGGCTTCATTGTCCGGGGATCAGATAGAGGACCTGATCCGGGGAACGAAGGAGCTCAGACGGTTCCAGGAGACACCCTCGACCCAGGAGGAGCTGGAGAAAATTCCGATTCTGAGGAGGTCGGATCTGGGAAGAAGTGCCCGTCCATTCTCCAACATCGATGAGAGCAGAGACGGCATCCGGCTTATCCGCCATGATTATCAGACGAATGGGATTGTGTATGTCACGGTTCTGTTTGATCTGACCGGGATCGCGCAGGAGGATCTTCCATATCTCGGGATCCTTCGAAATGTGCTGGGTGAGGTTGATACAGAGCACTATACCTACCGGGAGCTGGCGACGGAAATCGGACGGAGAACGGGCGGCGTCACGCCGGGGATTTCGCTGTTCGCAGATCCGGTTGATGCAGACCTGATCAAGGGGGCATTTGGCATGCAGATTGCCACCCTTCCGTCTGAGATCGATTTTGCACTCGAAATTGCGGGCGAGATTCTTCTGACATCGAAGTTCAGCGACCGGAAACGGATGCGTGAAATCATTCAGAAGCTCCGGTCCCGCCTGTCTGTCCAGCTGACTTCATCGGGACATGCGACGGCGGCGCAGAGATGCCTTTCCTATTTTTCGCCTGCAGGCGTTTTCAACGACGGGATCGGCGGCATCAGCCTTTACCATGTTGTCTGTGACCTGGAAGAGCATTTTGACGAGCGCTATGAGGAGCTTTGCAGGACACTGGAACGGCTGTTGGCGAGCATCCTGCAATATGACAGGCTGCTGACGAGCTATACCGGAAGCAGTATCTATACAAGTCAGATTCTGGCAGGACTGCGGAAACTGTCCGGGCAGCTCAAGGATGGAAAATCCACCGGAAAGCCGGATGGCCAGGGCAGGCCGCTCGGCTATCTGACAGGATTTGAGACGGTGAAGAAGAATGAAGGCTTCCGGACACCCGGGAAAATTCAGTACGTGGCCGAGGGCGGACGCTTTCCGGCAGACAAGGCAACCGGGGCGCTCAGTGTTCTGAAGGTGATCATGAACTACGACTACCTGTGGCAGAATCTGAGAGTCGTGGGCGGTGCGTATGGCTGCGGCGGCTCCTTCACCAGGAGCGGGACAGCGGTTTTCTATTCCTACAGAGATCCGCACCTGCGCAATACGCTCCGCATTTATGAGGGAATCCCGGAATACCTGGAGACGTTCGATGCGACAGAGCGTGATATGACAAAGTATGTGATCGGAACCATATCGGATTTTGACACACCGCTGACCCCGCGGATCGCCGGAATCCGTTCCATGAACGCGTTCATATCCGGGCTGACATATGAACAGGTGCAGCAGGAGAGAAATGAAGTTCTGGCCGCACAGCCGTCGGATATCCGGGCACTGGCGCCGCTGATGCGGGACGCTCTCTCCGGAGGAGCGCTGTGCGTGATCGGGTCCGAGAGCAAGATTGACGAGAGCAAGGCGCTTTTCAACAGCACGGAGACGCTTTCGTGAAATGCCGGAGGCGGCCCTGACAGAGTCTGATCTGAGGCTGGGGGTATCTGCTGAGACTGCAGACCGGCGCGGGATAGCGGAGGAACATGAGCGGAATAGATCTTCAGGGGATGGTGCTCCTCGCGGCACCATCCGGGGAATATGACAGGCGGATCGTTCTGCTGACAAAAGAGCGTGGGAAAATCACTGCCTTTGCGCGATCTGCACGAAAACCAAACAGCAGTCTGCTTGCGGCAACCGTCCCGTTTTCCTTCGGAACCTTTCACCTGTACGAGGGCAGGAGTGCGTACACCTGTGTCGGAGCAGACATCACGAACTACTTTGATGAACTGAAGACGGACTTTGAAGGGGCTTACTACGGCTTCTACTTCATGGAGTTCGCTGCGTATTATGCGCAGGAAAACATGGACGGGACGCAGATGCTGAACCTTCTGTATGCGGCGCTCCTTGCACTGGAGAATCCGGCGCTTGACAACCGGGCGGTGCGCTACGCCTATGAAGTCCGTCTGATGGTGCAGGGAGGAGAGTTCCCGCAGGATGTGGTGAAGGATGAGAGCCTCTCAAAGGGTGCCCGATATGCGTTCTGGTACATGATCTCAGCGCCTCTTTCGAGGCTCTTTGCTTTCAGAGTCTCTGATGAGGTCCTGGGGGAGATTGAGAAAAAGCAGGATAAAATCAGGGGAAAGCTGATTGACAGGACGTTCCGTTCCCTCGGGATTCTGGATTCTGTGACGAACATTCATTAAGATGGAGGGCCTCATGGCAGAAAAAAAGTTCCGGTCAGGATTTGTGGCGATTGTTGGAAGACCGAATGTCGGAAAGTCCACGCTGATGAACCATCTGGTCGGGCAGAAAATTGCGATCACATCCGGAAAGCCGCAGACAACCCGCAATCAGATCCGGACGATCTATACGTCCGAAACCGGCCAAATTGTCTTTCTGGATACGCCGGGCATTCACCGCGCAAAGAACCGGCTCGGCGAGTTCATGGATGACGTGGCCCTTCAGACGCTGACGGAGGCAGATGTCATCCTCTGGCTGGTGGAGGCAAGTGATTTTTCCGGGGAGGGTGAGCGGTACATCGCCGGAAAGCTGAAAGCCGTCCGCAGGCCGGTGATTCTGGTCATGAACAAGATTGACACGGTTGAGAAAAAGGATCTTGCCGCCTTTATGGAAAAGTACAGGAAGCTCTATCCATTCGAGGAGATTATTCCGGTCTCCGCGATGAAGAACATGAATCTGGATTCCCTGCTGGAGGAGATATTCCGGCATCTTCCGGAGGGCCCGAAGTACTTTGACGAGGATGAGGTCACAGATCAGACGATGCGGCAGATCGCCGCGGAAATGATCCGGGAGAAGGCACTGAGATGCCTGAGTGATGAGGTCCCGCATGGCATCGCCGTTCAGATTCTGTCCATGAAGGAGCGGACACGCAGAAGCGCCCCAAAGGATCCGGAGAAGGTCTATGAGAATCCGGACACGATCTGGGATATCGAGGCAGCCGTGATTACAGAGAAGGAATCTCACAAAGGGATGATTATCGGAAAAGGCGGCTCGATGCTGAAACGGATCGGTACAGGAGCCAGGACTGCAATCGAGGACATGGTCGGGGCACAGGTCAATTTGAAGCTGTTTGTGAAAGTGAGGAAGGACTGGCGGGACAATCCGCTGATTCTGAAGAATCTGGGATATGACAAGTCAAGTCTGAAATCCTGATGCTTTGTTGAAAATTTAATCGCCGCACTGTATAATGCAGAAGACTATTCAGGGAAGGAGTCTGTGAATGAAAGCAAAAGGCCTGATGGCAGGCGCTCTTGTGCTGGGTGTGACATTAGCCGTGACTGGATGCAGCGTGCTGGATCAGGTTGTGGGGCGGGATGACTGGAAGGACTGGACGCCAACGCAGACTTCTCTTCAGATATCGGCAGGTGGGAGCGTGACGGAGTCCATCTTCGACACGCTGGATCAGAATTATTACAATGCAGATGAGCTGCAGGATCTGGTTGCACGGTCGGTCAAGTCCTACAACGCAGAACATGGAGACCATGCGATCAGCGTACCGGCTTACTCTGCTGAGAATGGGAAGATTGCCCTGACGCTTGTATACCGGACACCGGAGGACTACGCATCCTACAACCAGGTTTCATTTGCGGATGGCCCGATGCTGGACGTTCAGATGAGCGGAATTACATTTCCGGATACGTTTTTGAAGGCGAACGGTTCAAACCTTACAGATCAGGGCGTTTCGTCGGATGAAGCGCTCTCTCATAAGGAGTACAGCGCTGCGGTGACGGTGGCTGATCATGTTGTCCAGGTTCCCGGGCAGATCCGGTATCTGAGCGAGAATGCGGAGCTGGTCAATTCTCATGTCGCGCAGCCGAAGCAGCAGGAGGAGACAGATGCGGCATCCGAAACCGGTCTTGTCCTGCCGTCAAATGCAGTCTACTATGGGACGGAGAGCGAGACAGAGGAAGCAGAGCCGGCGGCAAAGACGCAGCAGCTGATGTACATCATTTATGAGAAAGATGCCGAGCAGTCTACCTGAACGGCTTCTTTTCCGGGTTTCCGGGAATTATAAAACCAACGATAAGGAGCACAAGACGATGGAAAAGACGATGGACAAAATCGTTGCACTGGCAAAAAACAGAGGCTTTGTTTATCCGGGCTCTGAGATTTACGGCGGACTGGCAAACACCTGGGATTACGGAAACCTCGGGGTTGAGCTCAAAAACAATGTCAAGAGAGCCTGGTGGAGAAAGTTCATCCAGGAGAGCGAGTACAACGTTGGTGTCGACTGTGCGATTCTGATGAATCCCCAGACCTGGGTGGCGTCCGGTCATCTTGGCGGTTTCTCTGATCCGCTGATGGACTGCAAGGAATGCCACGAGCGTTTCCGCGCGGATCAGCTGATCGAGGATTTCTGCAAAAAAGAAGGCATCACGCTTCAGAAGAGTGTGGACGCAATGAGCCAAGCGGAGATGAAGCAGTTCATCGATGACCACAATGTCCCTTGCCCGTCCTGCGGCAAGCACAATTTCACAGACATCCGCCAGTTCAACCTGATGTTCAAGACATTCCAGGGCGTGACGGAGGATGCGAAGAATACAGTCTATCTGCGTCCGGAGACAGCCCAGGGAATCTTCGTCAACTTCAAGAATGTTCAGCGTACATCCAGAAAGAAGATCCCGTTCGGCATCGGCCAGATCGGGAAGTCTTTCAGAAATGAAATTACGCCGGGCAACTTTACATTCCGTACCCGTGAGTTTGAGCAGATGGAGATGGAGTTTTTCTGTGAACCAGGGACGGATCTGGAATGGTTTGAGTACTGGAGATCTTTCTGCAAGAACTGGCTGACCACCCTCGGAATCCCGGAGGACGAGCTTCGCCTGCGCGATCATGACAAGGCAGAGCTGGCCTTCTATTCAAAGGGAACAACCGACATCGAGTTCCTGTTCCCGTTTGGCTGGGGCGAGCTGTGGGGCATTGCTGACAGAACCGATTATGACCTGGGCCGCCATCAGGAGGTTTCCGGCCAGGATATGACCTATTTTGATGAGAAGAGCGGCAAGAAGTACCTGCCGTATGTCATCGAACCGTCCCTCGGAGCAGATCGTGTTGTTCTGGCATTTCTCTGTGCGGCATACGATGAGGAAGTGCTCGATGCGGAGAAGAACGATGTGAGGACAGTTCTTCATTTCCACCCGGCGCTGGCTCCGGTCAAGATCGGTGTGCTCCCGCTTTCCAAGAAGCTCTCCGAACCGGCGATGAAGCTTCGTGATCAGCTGGCAAAGAAGTATAACTGTGAGTTTGATGATCGTGGCGCGATCGGAAAGCGTTACAGAAGACAGGATGAGATTGGAACGCCGTTCTGCATCACATACGATTTCGATTCCGAGACGGATCAGTCCGTCACGATCCGTGACCGGGACAGCATGGAGCAGGTCCGCGTACCGATCAGTGAGCTGGAATCCTGGTTTGACGGTAAATTTGACTTCTGACAGAGGGCAGGATTCCTGAATATCGAGATACGAGAAGAGCCGGAGACAGACCTCCGGCTCTTTTGTCAAATATGATGATATGAATAGACAAAAGAAAACCGCAATTGTATAATATGCCTGATGAGCAGCAGCATGGAAGATACAATTTGCGCATAGGCACATCCGTTTTAAACCTGTATTCGGCAGAATGATTTTCAGCTGCATGGCCGTCTGAGTGTTCGGACTGCCTGAACTCATCATTTGTCCCGGCCTCAAGGGAGCGCAGCGCGGACATAAATTGTGAGATTGCCGGCAGCTTTGGAAGGAGCGGCGGCAGCAGTCACGTCAGGAGGAAGGTTGGTTATGGAGAAGAAGTATGTTTACATGTTCTCGGAAGGCAACGCAGGGATGCGGAACCTTCTCGGAGGCAAGGGAGCCGGGCTTGCGGAGATGACAGGGCTCGGACTGCCGGTGCCGCAGGGCTTCACGATCACGACGGAAGCCTGCACGCGCTACTATGATGACGGACGCCAGATCGGTGACGACATCATGGAGCAGATCAAAGGCGGCATCGCGAAGATGGAGGAGATCACCGGGAAGAAGTTCGGCGACCGGGAG
>OCVV011342082.1_pt1 | contig 59410 bp, 85 predicted proteins | sample 1539721 | NCBI WGS metagenome assembly OCVV01 (sample SAMN02144230, study PRJEB22623) | gut metagenome | biome: sheep rumen | host: Ovis aries | place: New Zealand
GATATATATTAATCCTGCTTAAATGATAATGAATATTAATATATTCTTATTATTCTTATTATTCTATTATTACTGTTATTATATATTATTTAATTATTTATTTAATTAATTATTTAATATTTAATAAGCATTTAAAGCATTTAATTAATTAAATAATATATATATTTCTTTTTCTTTTGGTTCTTTTCTTTTTCTTTGCTCCCACCTCTCGCCATTGTTACACACAGTATACCACAATTTAATGTATTTGTTCGGGATTTTTCTAAATGTATTGACACTTTTTTGATTTTTTTTGCTTGCGTTGGCTGTAGTCGTTGGTATATCTATGTTTATAGCGTTTTATAATATTTTTTATAAATTCCTCTTGACAACCTGTACAACCTAAGTTATACTATAGGCAAGATACAGATAAATCAAGGGAGGTATGATATATGAAAAAAATGTATATCAATTACGGTTTCAACACTCAAAAAGAAATTTATGAAACCGCCGAAAAAGCCGTTGAAAAGGCATTGAAAAATGAAAATGGTGAATATATTTATCTTAACCATTATGTAGACTCGGACAGTAATTTGCAGGGATGGGAAGCCTATCTAGCAGATAGCGGAGATTGGGATGGAGTATGCTATGCAGAAATAAACGACTGGAATGGGCTGATTTATTGGGAAGAAGAATGGGATATTGAAGCAGAAATTGAAATGGAGGTATGAAAATGACAGACAGAGAAAAATTGGAAGCATTGAAAAAGGTTATGGAAAAGTTAGAGGACTCCATAAACCTTAACAGAAACCGTTTAGAAAGGAGTGAAAAATAATGAAAAAATATTTAATTGATTACAACACAGGCGCAGGTAATAATTTTGCCGACAGTATAGAAGATGCCAAGCAAAAAGCCGATGAGGGTGCAGCATATACCCAAAAAGATATAGTTATATACGAAGGGAAATCAAACACTCCTACTAGCGAATGGAAAGAAATATTGCGCCGTAATTGGTGGGGAGTGCCATTTGACCCCGAAGAAACAGAAGAAACAAAAGAAGAAATTATTCAGTTTGGAAGTTTTGGTTATTATGGAGCTTGGAGCTAAAGAATAATAAAAAAGGGCTTAACGCCCTTTTTTTTATTGCTATTATTTAAATTAGCCATTCTCCCTGCCTCCCTTATAAATCCAGTCCTCTTTTATTTGCGTATTCTTTGACCGCTTCCACCAACAACTGACTGATTGACAGCCCTTGGCTACTGGCTAAATTTTTAAATTTATCCTTCATGCCTAGTGGAATGGTCGTTGCTAACTGGTCATAGTTCTCCTTGGAATATTTGCTGCTGTATAAATTCTTTTTTTTCTTGCCTTCCTCGGTTCTTTTCTCCATTGTATCACCTGCCCTTATATTTTGTCCTGTGTTGGGTTTTATTTTCCTATAGGTATATTTATATACCTTATTCCTTTTCCGCTTGTTCTGGGCTATTCTGGGTTGTATGTGTACTAATATAATAGTTTGCTGCCGTGATAAAAAATTCTGATAAATTAAAACCCTGTGTGATTGCATATTCCTTATATATAGCCTTCATTCCTTTTTTCATTGACAATAAAACCTTGTCATAATTAATTTTGTTGTATTCATTGTTGTATAGAATCTTTCTCTTTTTTCCTTCTTCGCTTCTTTTTTCCATTATTAACACCTCTTTTATATTTCTGTGTACATTATATAACACAATACGCCACACCGCAACCAATAAGGCTTTGCAAAGTTTTTAAAAAAACACTTGACATTATATAATGTACAGTGCTATTATATAGCCAAGCTAGAGAACACAAAAACAAATCAAACCACTCTAGCAACTATATATAAGTACATTATATAATGTACACCAATAGCCTATATAATCTCTCCAGATTGTAGGAAGGTTTAACGAAAGGTTTTATCTACTTACTTTAGCGGAAAATTATATACAAGCTATCAGACATTAAGAAGGGAGAAAAATATCATGAAAAACAACGAAATTAAACAGGAATTAATTCAGAAGGTAGTTAGCTACATCGAAGAAAAAAATTATCTGCCGTGGGACAAAGGGCTTCTTAACCCAGAATTTCTTCCAAAAAATGCGGTAACAGGCACAATCTACAAGGGTTTTAATTACATGATTTTAAATTTTATCGGGACTGACTCCACATCCGAATATGTGACCTTTAAGAATATCAAAGATAAAAAAGCCAAATTGGAAAAGGGAACCAAAGGAACTCCAATAATCTTTTTCAACTGGCAAAAATGGAACAAAACCGAGCAGCGACCTTGGAAAGAGGGCGACAATGAAAAAGATTTAAAAGAAATTCCATTCCTTAAAAGATATTACGTTTTTCCTGTTGATAAAACAGAAGGTATCAAAAAAACAAGAGAATTGAAAGAAAACAAGGCCAATCCTAGATTTGAAGAAGCTGAAAAAGCAATTCAAAAATTTATTGACGAAACAGGACTAAAAGTCAATTACAGACACGGTACAGGCTGTTATATTCCTGCAACGCATGAAATTAACATCACACCTATTAATCAGTACAAAACCTCTGAAAAATATTACAAGACTTTTTTCCATGAGCTAATTCACTCTACAGGCAAAGAGTTAGGGCGAAAAATTAATAACTCGTTTGGTAGTGAAAAATACAGCGAAGAAGAAATTGTTGCAGAATTTGGAGCTATGCTTCTTTGCTCTAAATTCAATATTCACCCACCGATTGAAAATTCTGCTGAATACCTCAGAAGTTGGGGAAAACATTTATTAGATAATCCAGATTGGCTAATAAATGGAGCAAACAGAGCAGAAAAAGCAGCCGAATACTTCTTAGAAGTTATTAGCCGTGAAGAAGTAAAAGTCGCTTGATTGGTTTTACTTGCTACTATCCTCGGATAGTGGCAGCCTAAAGCGAATCAACGCTAAAATTTATAAGGAGTGAAAAACAATGACATTATTTCCAGAAATCAACGACAGCCCAAAAACAAAAACTTTCAAAATCCCAAGCTACAGAATAAAGCTAGTGAAGGAAGCAACACAAAATTATAATACTTGCGTTATACGAAGCCCAGGGGATGCAGCAGAAATTCTTATGAAGCATTATGAAGAAGCCGACAGGGAAATATTTACAATCTTAATGCTCAATATCAAACACAAAGTTATAGGTATTCATGATGTATCAGTTGGAAGTTTAACCGCTTCTGTAGTACATCCAAGAGAAGTATTTAAAGCTGCTTGCCTGGCAAATGCAGCAGCCTTGATAATAGCCCATAATCATCCATCTGGTGACCCAACACCAAGTAAAGAAGATATGAATATTACACAAAACCTTATAGCAGCAGGAAAGTTAATGGATATACCTGTATTAGACCATATAGTTGTAGGTGACGATAAATTCATAAGTTTCAAACAAGAAGGATTTATTCAGTAATTATTTTACACAAAACAAAATGGAGGGCTTAAAAATGACTTATTACACAAGCGTTATAGAAGAAAATTTGAAATGGCAAAATACAAAGATAGCTAAAAGAATTCTAGCGGTTTTAGATAGGGACGTTGTAAGTGTTGTAACATATCATAATGCTTTTTGGTTTGAAGTAAGAGGATTTTTTCCAGAATACGCTAGAAAATGGATAAAAAGTTACATGAAAAAACACGGATATTGTTATTATATGGAGGCGTAAAAAATGACTTTCAAAAACCAAATCATATTAGACAGTATGTATGACAAAGATTTTAAAATTATTAGAAGTGTACATCAGACAAGGTACGGAGAACACTGGGTATATTACGACAACAAAAAAATGATGGTATGCCCAAGGCCAGATATAAATGGTAATGTGTGGGATTTAATTTGTGCCATGTAATTTAAACCCTGCTTTTATCCATCATTCTTGAATGGTGGATAATCTGGAAGGTTTAAACCTACCACAATAAAAATTTAGGAGGTATGGAAAATGAAGGAATTAAAAGAAGTAGCAAAGACAACACGCTCTAGTCTTTATTTTAATGGCTCACGCTACATCATGTATCACGATGGAGTATTATTTGCAAGTTATACAGCTAAAAGCGAACAGGAAGCCATAGACAGAATGTTACAAGAAGAAAAACAATATGAAACAAAGTTTTCATTATACTGATTAACTATTCATGGAAAAGGGAGGTTTTTACAATGGCAGAAGAAATAATTAATAGACATACACAAAAATCTAAGGATGAGTTAGTGAATTACAAAAAACTGATTATACATAATTCACCGATACTACTTAATGATAATGGTATAAATGGTTATATAAAGTCATATGAAGTCGAAGGATAAGGAGGTAATACCCATGAAAGCAATTCTTTGTAAACCGATTTTAACACAAAAATTATTAACCTATCACACATCAGTAGTTAATCTTGAAAAAGACAAGGACGATGAATTTTCCACGCTTGATAGTATGCACCACTTAATTGACTGTCGGTGCGTTGACTGTGCAACAGTAACAATCAACAACAAAGTATTTGATGTCTGGTTCGATGATGAATTTATTTATTCACAAAAACCATTATTGCCTAATGTAATAACAGACCGTCAGCAGTTAATACTAGGAAATATCCTAATAGCGAAAGCTGACAAAGAAGGCGTAACAATCGGGTTAGAAGAAGATGAAATAGAAATAGTTACAGAATGGCTACTTGATAACCATTCACAGGCGATAAAACACTATAACGCCATAGTCAAGAGAATGACAGCTTAATCTGTTTTACGAGTAGTCAAGGAAAGCTTGACTACTTACTAAAGCCGAGTAAAACCTTAAATCAGTATATACATGTATGTTATAATTAATTTACCAAATAGGGCTTATATCCCCCTAGCTTTAGCTATGGGGAGTATGTCAAAATCAGAAAAAGATGGAAGGAAGGTAATCATAATGAAAACGGATGATAGAAAAAATAAAATATTCTCATTGCGGATTGATACAGAATTGAAAGAACAGTTTTTTAAGATCTGTTATAGTGAGGACAGGTCCCCTTCAAGAGTTTTAAAATCGTTCATGGTTGAATACATAGAAAAAAATAAAGGCAAACTAAAAAAGGGCTAGGTCTACACCTAGTCTTTTTCCTTTCTCGCTTTCCTGTTCACTCCACATTCAACGCAAGCAATCACACCCATGTATTTATATTACCCACTAATTCACAATCGCTTAAACGGCAAATAAAAAGGCTAGGGATAATACCCTAACCTTTTTTTAGTAAAAATTTATCCATCTTCTGTATTTCTTCAAGCTCCTGTTGTCTTTTAAGTGCCTGTTCCTTTAACATCTCTTGATTTTCTGTTATTTCTCTGTCTGTATCAAGCCAGTCTTTTATACCTCTATTACAGTCAGCTTCATTATGTTCAAAATCATTCAGTTGACAGTCCCAATAATTCAAGCAACATTCACAGGAGTAAAATCCTCTCAAAAATTTCATAAGCTGCGCCGTTGTCATTGAGTTTATATAGTCCCTATTCGTCATAATCCGCACCGCCTATAAACGCACGTTATCAACCCATACATTTATATTACCTGCCTATTTAAAATCGCTTAAACAATAAATTTACTTCCGATAATTTCCGCAATTCACTACTGTTTGGGTAATTTTATCTTGTATGTTCGGTTTTAACCGCTTTTATCTATATAATCTTTCATATGCCCTATTTGTGCATAAGCATATTCTTCTTTGTTCGGTATTCTTTCGTTGTTACATTCTGGTAACGGACAGGTAAAACAAGATTGAGGTGGATTGCAGAAGTCTAATAGTTTTTCCTTTTTTCCTAGCTGTATTAATATTTTTTCTGTTGTTACTTTTTGTAAAGTCACTTCTTTTTTTAGCCATTTTTTAAATGTGTTGGGGTTAATTCTCGCATATTGACAAAATGTGCTTTCCTTGATTTTTCTTTCCTCCATATAATCAAGTACCTGCTTTCGTAAATCTTCCATGTGCCCACTCTCTTTTCTCCCGGATTGTCTCTTAATAATTTCGCTCATTTTACATGTTACTATCTGCTATCATGGCTCGCTTCTATATCATGTTACTTTTATGTACTTTGACTCACTTTTTCCCAATGTTACTATCAAAATATATGATTCGCTCATTTTTCCTGATACTGTCTCTATGTATGGCTTATGTTGCACTGTTTTGTGTTATCATTCAACCTGTATGTAACTATTTGTTAGTTTGATTCACTTCTTATCATTGGTATACTCATGCAGATTGGCTCACTCTAACGTGATGTTACAGTTTCCATCTTTGGTTTAGTTGCTAGGTGATTTTGTTCCGCTTTATTTCTTTGATACTTTTTATTCCATTGGCTCACTACGTGGGATTGTTACTGTCGCCCTATATGATTCACTTTGACTTCTATGTTACTATCTTGCAATATGGCTCATTCATTCGCGTTGTTACTGTATACTTCATTGGTTCACTTACAGGTTATGGTACTCTCTATACTTCATTGGTTCACTATCTTTATTTGATACTATCCAACTTAATGATTCGCTTTCTTTGCCTGTCACAATCTTAGAATATGGCTCAATACTATTATTTTCTAATTCGCTTGTTTGCTTGTTTGCTTGTTTATTCGCTTATTCCTGTTGTATTCCGTTCTTTTCATTCTGCATATAGCACAAGTTGAATATCCATCAGTTACTTTACGCTGACCGCAATAAGGACACATGCCATCTGCTTTCAGCCTTATATATCTTTCATGCTCGTATTTCTGATAACGTCCATCTTTTCTGCTTGGTTTTATATACCCTGCTTTACGTCTTTCCTTTTCTGTCTCGCTTCGGTACTGTAGACAGGTAAAGCAGAACACTCTACCTGTCACAGCCTTATTCCCACAGTCAGGGCATAAACCATTATCTTTATAAATTTTATATTCTTCTTTTGTCATTTCAGGCTACCATCGGTGGAGGTGTTATCATATGAGCGTGTCCCAATATGCCAATCGCAAATGGTTTTGGCGGTTCCTGTCCACGCTCCAGCCTATACCAAACATCAAAGAGATGTGACAGAAATATTTTTACTGCATACCTTTCAGCCCTTGCCTGTATATGTGCAGGAGGTAATATTCCACGGCTATAACACTTGTATGCTTCTGTATCTTTTCTATAGTTCTTTTTCTCTAAAGCCTGTTTAGCTATTTCTGCATTTTCCCCTGCTTCATTCCGCTGTATCTCATATTCCTTACGCTCTCGGTAAATATGACCATATATATCTTTGTCATTGTTGGAAACTTTGACAAATGACTGCCCTAATTTCCAACAGTTATGAACAGCAATACCATTAGCTATATAAGAGTTATCTTCCTCCACTTCAAGGTTATATACTTGTCCATTGTAATCTAACTTCCTTGGCATCCTGAACTGATACCATGTACCATCTTCATCATTTCTCTTGTAAACAACATGAACTCTCTCATCCTTAACATCTTTGTCAAAGATGCGTTTCAAAAAGTCGCTCTTATCACTAACATTAATCTTGTAATGTTTTTCATTAGTTGTGATTCTTGTAGATAAGCCAAGACTTGTAAGGATGTCGTAGACTTGATAAGCCAAAGTTTTTGAAACCGTAGTATATTGCAAGTTTTTAGAATTTAAAGTACCGTCACCCTCAAATAAGCCTTTGAGTAAATATTTAATCTTTTCCTCTGGTAAATTCATAAATTCATCAGGAATCTTCCTACTGTGTGAATCATCACCAAATAATCTCCTAAAATTACTTGCAACAATTTTGTTTACAAAAGTAAGCTGTGAACTATTCTGCTCAAAGTTATCTCTCTTTTTACACTCCTGATTAAACAGAGCCTTGACCTGCTTACTTACAAAGTCCATATATTCTTCCTCTTTGATGTTAAAGCCAAAGCCTATAGTGTTGTGACTAACATGACCTTCTGCAATAAACAATCCGAATAACCGCAGTGTATCTCCGTTGATAGGAATGTTTGGGGTAAAATACTTTGCTCTAGGTGCTTTAGTGTTTTCCCATCTACCTGTTGAAGCAATCTCTCCACCTTCATTAGTAACAGCTCCCTCTGCTTCAAATGTAATAGTATCTATGTCTTGATTTAGGTTTAAAGGTTTAACTGCAAGCCCTAAATGACCGCCTTTAACTTGACCTGCTGCTAACCAACCAATGCTTTCTTCATACCTGTTCTCTATCTTTGTTTTGCCATTTACAAGATTTGATATATATGCTAGTGATACACCGTACTTACTAGCCAAAGAAGTTAGTGTTGCACCTTTACTATGCTGTTCTAAAATATTCTCATAATCAATTTTACTAATTTTAAATGTTGGATTCTTGCCCCTTGTAAAAGACTTTCTTCCACCCTTATTTACCTCATAAGTTTTAGTTTTGGTAACATAGATAGGATGATAAGAAGTTACTTGTAATGGGGACATCCCATGTCCAAACAAAGAAAGCTCCACCAATTCATTATTTTCACAATCATTAACAAATTTTTTCGTTACTTTTTTGTAATTGCCCTTATGGGTAAGAACATACTCACCAACCTCTATATCTTTAATAGCTTTATAGCCATCTTTTACTCTAATCATGGTATCTGGGTGGCAGCACAAGACCTTTAATTTCTTATTCCACGCCAATTTGACGCCCTTTTTCATCGGTGGCAATGTCGGGTCAAGCCCTGCAAATCTCCATATGGCTCCTGCTGTCTCTGCCTTGTTTATATCTATGTGAGCTATAAATCCGGCAGCTATCACTGGCCCGATACCGCAAATTGACATCATCCATCGGCCAATCTGTTTTGACTGTGCATAAACCTTTAAACAGGCTTGTATATCATTCTCTAGTTTTTTATATTGCTCATTGAAGAAACGTAAAGTCTCATGGCTCTCCTGTTCGTCGTCCTTGGTTAATATTCTGATTTGATTGCCTGTCTGTATTCTGAATTTCTGTATCTGATAATAAAGGTCTACTAAAAACCTTGCCTCCTGCTCTTTCATAGTCTTGGATGCGTGTTTAATATCCTTTTTCAGCTTCTCCAATAACTCAAATTCTAATTCCATAACTTAAATCCCCCTTTTAGTTTTTGCTCATTTCATTTTCTCTATTCTTCTCGGTACAGCCATACTAAAGCCAATATTTTCTCCTGATTTTTCTCGCCCTCGGTATGAATTTCTCACATATAGGTTCGTCGCTGTCTCTTTCTTCTTCATCTTCTTCACACCAACCATCATACATTGAAGTTGTTAGTGAAGTTGATTGAAGTTTTTCTATGACATACTTAAAAAATACACAGCTCTTACATTCCCTTTTTCTTCCCAATGGTTAACCTCCTGTTTCTCCCTCCATGTATTCATCACAAGCCTCATCCTGCTCGTCCCTAAAAGTGTACAAATCACGTAATGCACAATAGTATGGCTTGCCTTCGCTTATTACCAGCCAGTGACAATCCCCACATTTACCCATTGTCAGCCCTCCTACTATATCTAACTAATCTCCATTCCCAAGGGTCACGGTTTGGGCTAACCATACATTTTGTCCTTGTGTTCGTATCAAAGAATGGACAGTCCTCACAGCCATCTCTATCATGATGTGCTATACACCACGACTTAATGCTTTTTGCAGCTCGTAACACATCATCATCTCGTAATATATCAGTATAACCCTGCCTATACTCCAACAGCTCTATTAACCACTCAGCAAGTTGTCTATGTTCTTTGGCACAATCATCACAGCCCTGTGACTTTTCAAAGCAATGCTGTATTGCTTCCTGTAAATTCATTTACTCTGCCCCCTATGGTTTAAAACCATCACCTATAACATCCTGCATGAAGAAATAACCTTCGTACAACTCAAACCAATTAAACATATTTCCATTTATACCCACCTGCTGTAAGATGGTGAGTTTTATAGCCAAATTCATCTGTAGAAATATACCCCCTACATACATTTGATATATTCCCTTGACTTATACCAACCGCCCTAGATGCTTCACAAGCTGACTCGAATCTTGCAATTTCATTCCCTTCCATATCCATTTGTACGACCTCTTTTTGAGGACCAAATCTTCTTACCATATTATTTTTTATAGCGTGTTCTTTATTTTCTTTAGCTGTTACCCATTCTAAATTATCAACACTATTATGTTTTTTATTGCCATCAATAAGATTAACTTGAGGTTTATTGTTCTTATTTTTTATAAACGCCTTTGCCACCAACCTGTGTACAAATTCACTTTTCTTACCAAACTCTCCGCTTAATTCTACTTGTAAATATCCACATCCATTATCTTTTTGTTTTAAGAGTACACCAGTTATTAAACTTCTTATTCTTCCCATTGATGATATTGCATATCGTGGATATTCATTTAAGATTGCCCATTTTTCCATATTACACCTCAATACTCTCTTGATATTTTAAATATCCTTTGTATATTTCAAAAAAGCCTTCTGCTGTCAAAGTGACAAGCCACGGTCTGCCATTCTTTTTGTGTGCCACAATGGGAATATTCCCCTTATTCTCTGCCTTGCAATCTCTTATAGCTTGTCGCATAGCTTCTCTGATGTTTAAGTGTTCTGAAAATTTCACTTCTTGGTGGATATATGGAAGTCCTATACAGTCAGCAGCTTCACCAGAAGAACCACAAAACTGTGCTGTTCGTCTTACTTCTTCAAATCCGTGTTCCCTACATAGCTTTGCCCATAGTAACTCACCACGTTTGCCCTTTGCTTTGCTATTCAAACTCATAATTAACAACCAACTTTCTTGTGTGGAGTAACATTTTCGGTCAACTGTTTCCTTAGAATTTCTTTTTCATAACGTTTAATTTCACTAATTAAACCATCAATAATCTCATACCTATGCACATATAAATCTTCAATAGTCCTACATCCCATTCTTTTCTCTATTGGATATTCATTAAAATAATGGGTTATCGTTATATAAGCTAACCCTTCATGCCAATGTTGTTCCATTTTTAAGCTAACTTCTTCTTGAGTTCTGCTTATTGTTATATCATTTTCGTCTATTCCCAATTCAATCATTGTCAATCCTCCTTATTGGCATTATTTTTCTCCCTTTTTATTTCATCTTGTAGAAATGGCATAGCCTTACGCCTGATTTCTGCGGCTGCCTGTTTTACCGCATTTTCCATAAGTTTTTTCTTTATTGCCGGTTCGTAAAGTATTTTTTTAGCTACATCATAGAAACATTGTCTTACAACACGGCCCTCTAAGTAAAAGCTAAAAATCTTTTTCGCAAGTTCATTCGCTGCTTTTTCTTTTGCCATTTCTAAAATTTCGTTGTCGTCAATTTCAAATTCAATTCTCATTGTCAGCCTCCTTCGTCGTTATCCACCTATCCCTATCTGCTATCCATTCTCTTGGTGGGCAACTTACATCAAACAGACAATCAACCACACATTCATCAATATGGAAAATACAACCCCTACAAGAAGGATAATGTTCAACACAATATTGGCTAATATTTTCCATTGCTTCTTTTGCTTTGATGTCATTCATTGTCAGCCCTCCTATTCCCATGACTCTTTGACCGCACCATCTTTAACCATCTGGTAGAATATTTCTATTGCTTCTCTTTTATCTTCAAAATCACAATTAACAGGCTTGGTTAATCTTGGGTCATTGTCACGCCACGGAATGATTTGCAGGCTATATTCTGAAACTATAATAATATCAATGCCACGGGAAACACATAAATACACACTATTTTTATATTGTCCATCACAATGCCTAAAGCCATATCTTTTTATAAAATCTTCAAGTGGTATATTAGGTACAATCATTGTCAGCCCCCAATATTTTTAACAAATTTCTCTTAATCCTCTGCTCCAATTTCGGTTTTATCTCGTCCAGTATTCCTGCTGTTGTATCATCAACAAAATCAGCGACAACACTACGAATTCTGTCAAAGTCAATAATTGTATAATCCTCACTATACCTATCAATATCTCGCTTGATAGACTCAACGATATACTCTCTTATCTCCTGCAAATTTTCTTCCGTTAATATGTTCATTTTATCTGTCATTGTCAGCCCTCCCTCTTTTCATTTTACTTTGGTAAATGATTTGCGCGAATATGCACCTATTTTCCATTGTTCATAAACATCCATTTCATCTGTACTGTACTTTAAATATACATATATCGGTTTATCTGGAACAGTAAAAGGAAAATCAATATCTATAGAAGATAAGGCACAAGTAAATGTACTACCATCTGGCTCTACAAATACCCTACCATCTAAATAATGAGCTTTACCAGTATCCCTATCTTTAAACACAGAATGACAACGCTTATTTTGGCATTGTCCATAGCCAACTTCAATCCACTCATCCTCTTCACCTGTTAATGGTGTCAACGGTTTCCATGACCAAAGCCTCTGAATTATACTCATTATAATTGGGGCTGACATACCACTGTGCCCCTGATTACATAAGACATCAAGAACCTCTAATACATTATTAGAAGCCATCTTACTAAACCCATCGTCATCTACATCTACATTCCACAATTTTAACTCATTTTTAGCCCAATCCATCATATTACTCATCGTCAGCCTCCTATTCAACGTATTTGCTATTGTGCCTGTCTATCTATAATCTCCACAATCACTAAGCACAAGAGTTATATGGCTTTTTGCAGTATCTAAAGCCGTATTTTCTAACAAAATCTTCTACTGGTATATTAGGTACAATCATTGTCAGCACCCCAAATCTTTTTATATAATTTTTTCTTTTGGTTATACCTCCATATTGTTGTAACAGTTTCATGTGCTAAAACATCATCTATAGGGCAAATATAAGCAGGAATAGTAGTGGTATGTATTCCTTTACACCAATAACTGTATTTTCCCATATTACAACATATCTGTTATTAACTGTCTCTATCACATCGGCAATTTCAAAAGATGGCAAGGGATTTTGTTCTTGATTAAGCCATTCTGCCCACACAACAGAACAATCTTTTTCTCCTCCCCATTCGCAATATTTTTCTACTCTACAATTTTGGCAAAAATTAACTCCTTTGTTGCATATTAAATCAGCCAATTCTTCTGCACTCATGGCTCTAACCTTATCAATGTTCTTCACTGTCAGCCCTCCTGTTCCATGCGTTAATCAATAGCCATGTCAATAGCCCATGTGCTTGTATGAGCCTGTTTAGAATATTTTGCAATATAATTAGCAGCCTCTCCTTTTGTCTTTCCTTCAAATTTTGGAAGTGGAAAATCACTAAATTCCTGCATTTCCATAATATAATTCAACTGTTTTTTTGTTGCAGGTTCATCTCTCCAGTTCATTTGTCAGTTCTCCATCTTTTGCTCACTCATCTCTTTTAACTTCTCAAACATGGCTATCACTGCCATATATTCATCATGATATTGACCTGTCGGATATACTGCTTCTACTCGTTTCTTGAAGGCTTCGAGATGGTTTCCTTTGCCATCATCCCAACAACCGCACTGCACATAATCCAGGTCGGCAAAATATAAAGTGTAGCTTTTTCTGCTACCAATCGGCCCTACTTGTATAGCTGTTTCGGGTAAAATAGCTCCCCTCAGGTCAGCTCCCCTCAGGTTAGCTCCCCTCAGGTTAGCTTCCCACAGGTCAGCTCCCCTCAGGTCAGCTCCCCTCAGGTCAGCTCCCCTCAGGTCAGCTCCCCACAGGTCAGCTCCCCTCAGGTCAGCTCCCCTCAGGTTAGCTTCCCACAGGTTAGCTCCCATCAGGTCAGCTCCCCTCAGGTCAGCTCCCCTCAGGTTAGCTCCCCTCAGGTCAGCTCTCCACAGGTTAGCTTCCCTCAGGTCAGCTCTCTCGCCACCTTCCCCTCTTAACCATAATTCATGTTTTTTCAATATTTCTGCTAATTTTTCTTGTTCCATTTTTTGCCCTCCTAAAACAAACTCATCTGCATCTGTTCCCATTTTTCTTCCTTAGCAAAGCGTTCTTCTAACTCAAACACGCTTGCCTTCGGTGTGAATTTTCGTCCTGTTTTTCCTTGCCAGTCTTTCAGTCTGTCCCATAAATCGGGATAAAATTTCCTAAGTTTTCTCAATTCGTTAATACCCTTCAAGGGGCAACACCAGCAAGACACCCTTTTGAAATGCTCATATAAGCCCCCCCATATAAAGCCTTTAGAATAACAATATTCAAGTGCTTGTTTTTCTGTTATCTGCCAATCGTATAATGGATAACATTTATCTTTACAATATGTTTCATTTTTATTCACTTCACTCAAATAGTTCTTTTCCTTCTATCTCCCACCATGAATAATGCAATAAAAAATATTATCGTCATTACCCCAACTATCATCCCTGCCCAAAATACTAGTACATACACCATAATATCGCTCATTGTTAATCACCCTCTATCTTTGTTAAACCTTTCTGAATAGCTAAACTTAAAGCATAACATTGAACTTGATTAAGTATCTCATAGCATCGTGTTCTGGACACATTTAAGGTTAAGCATATCTTGATAATACTGTGTCCATCTATCCACAATTCCACAATTCGCTTAATGATTTTATCTTCTTTTTTGCAGTAATTCAGCGTTTTAGTTATTACTTCTAACCATCTCTCAGGTCGTTTGCAGATAAACCCATCTTCGCATGTTACACTTTTAATTTCGCTTAACTCATATATTGCTTTTCTCTCTGTTGGGCTGCTAAAAGATGTTTTACTGTTCACAAACTGCCCATTACCTAGCCTGTTGTTGTCATTCCGATACTCCATTACAGCTTTTTTTATCATTTCATAATGCTTAAATACTTTGATAACAATTCCCATATTAGGCAGTTTCAAACGTCTGTATTTTTTCTTTTCTTCCTGCATACCAACTCTCCACGTATATAACCATTTAATATTTATAATAGCCTCTGAGATAATTTTTTAAGTTCACCATTGCCATACAATCACTTGCAAAAACTTCGTTTTTTCGGAACACCCCGATAGCTGTAAGAAGTGTATACGCCGATGTTATAAGGTCAGCTAATTCTTCACCTGCTCTACCAGCCTTTTTTCCTTCTTCTACTCCACCTTTATCGCATTGTATGTACTCCTGTAATGCTGTCCCTGCTTCTGTAAATTCTTCTTGCACTTTCTGCCACTGTTTAGACAATATGACATGTTTATCTAATTTTTCATTTGCATAAAACTCGTCACATGCTATTAAATCAACCAACTCTTTTTTCATTTTTTATGCTCCTTTTTCAACCATGCCATTATTCCATCCGAACAATGCAAACCTTCACTCTCACATTTTTCTGGTAGCCCATTCCCTATACAGTATTCACAGCAATCATACCTATCAACCAACATATCTTTTAACTTTGTTGGAGTTAAGTGTTTAAGTATGTGGTCATAATTGGTTTTCACAATGTCACCACCAATCATCAAATTCTGCTTTGCCCTCATAATCTGATGGGGATAATTCCTCAATAGCTTTGTCAATATATTCTTCCGCTTCTTCATCAGGTAAATCATCAGGTACATCTAGCAGGTAATACCCTGTGAATTTTATTCTTGCTACTGCCATCTTTATTTCTCCAACCTCTCTTTTAATTCTTTGCCTAATACCTTGTATAGCTGTTCTGCTTCTCTCGGTGTCAAATTGTAGAACAAGCTCTCATTATCCCTGCCAATGCAAATGATATAGTCCTCCATCTTGTGAATTAAAGTAGGTATCTTATCGTCTGCATATGAACGTGTAGCCTTGTTTATTGTTATATATTCCGTGTGCATCGCATTGAATGATGCACTAAATATCATCTTATTTTCGAGATTTATTTTTTTCATTTTTTTCTCTGACCTCTTTGCTTCTGCCCTAACTCTTTAGCTGCAAGGTAATTATTTATCATTTCGCTCTCACTGATGCTGTCGTTGTCACCTAAAGTTGGAGTACAGCTTACTTCCCAAAACTCACCATTAGGCTGTTGCTCCAAAATTATTGAATAAGGTATACCACCTTGGTTTAACACTCTGACTAATGCACAATCCTTATCAATTATTCTTTGCAATCCTACAAAAATATCATGCTTCATTAAAAAAACACCCCTTCAACTTCCTTTTTCTTCACGCTCTGTCCAGGAATACCCTTATAGTCATAAAACTTGCTTATCTCAGGATAGAATTGCAATCGTGCCGTGGCCTTTGCACCTAATCTGTTCTTGTCAATTATGACTTCCGTCCACGGGTCACCATCCTTCTTGTAATAAGTGTCACGATATATAAGCATTACAACATCTGCATCCTGCTCTATACTGCCCGACTCTCTGAGGTCTGCCATTGATGGCTTCTTAATCTGTTGTTTCTCCACACCTCGGTTAAGCTGTGACAATGCAAGAACTGGAACATTGAGGTCTTTAGCCAAATCCTTCAAACCTCTTGTGATTGAGGATAGTTCTGTAACCCTGTTCTCATGCCCTCTTGCACTCATCAGTTGCAAGTAGTCAATTACCAACAAATCAAGACCGCCTTGCTTCTTCCACACCTTAGAAGCAATCTTTAAATCACTAATCTCAAAATCACCCTTCTCTATGATTTCAAGATTCCACTTATAAATATTATCCAAACCACTATGTAACCGACTCCAAAAAGCTGTTGACTCACGGCTTCTTGACTTCTTTACATCTTCATCAAAGTTGTTGTTCTTTGTTTGATTGTCTTTACATAACTGTCTTTTTGCTTCTGCCTTTGAAATCTTGGAAGTGCAGGAAATAAGTTTCTTGTAAATCTCATCCGCTGTCATTTCAAGAGAATAAAAGATAACCCTCTTACCTTCCTGACACAGATTGGCAATTATGTTTAATGCCAATGTGGTCTTACCCATAGAAGGTCTAGCAGCTAGGATAAGCAAATTACCTTTCTTCATTCCTTGTAGGGAATAATCCAATTCCTTATATCCTGTGTTAATCCCCTCTGGTTCATCACTAACAAAAGACTCAAACGCCCTCATCAATGGTTCTTGTTTGTCTGCCTTTTTCACAGGCTGTATCTTTTCCAAGGTGTCAGTAATACTGTTAGTCAATTCATCAAGCGTTGTTGTCTTGTCGTGTATGCGTTTAGTAATTTCATCACAACAAAGACCAACACATCTTCTCCGTGAATTGTCCTTGATAATCTCAACATACTTACCAATACTGCCCTCATTCATAATTCCGTTATAAAGGTCAGTAAGGTAGGTTATACCGCCAACAGTTTCAATTTTTCCAGTGGTAGTCAGATAGTCGGCTACTGTTACCAAGTCCACATTGATGTTCTTCTCAAACATTTCTTTCAATGAGGTATATACACATTGGTTCGCAACACTGAAAAAGTCCTTGGCTTCAAGTTGCTCATTTATCTCAGCCATTAAATCTATCTTGTTAATCAAAAGGCGAAGCAAAGACTTCTCCGCTTCTACATCTTGTAAGTCACTTAGTATCATGAGTACATTTCCTTATCCCTAGCCATAAGGTCTGACACATAAGGTATGTCTGGTCTGTTGTCAGTTTGTGGTTGTTTTTCTTTACTCTTGTTCCACTCACGACTAGCCCAAGTAACAAGACATTGTTTCCAGCTTTTTATTTTTCTCCCATTGCTCATGTGCCAGTCAGACTCATTGTAGTAATTAAAGAAGGTATTAACATCTACGTTCTTATACTCAACCTTGCCAGCTTCTACCTTCTCGTATATATAAGCCTGAATATCTTCTAATGTTGGTGGCACAAATTCCTTTTTTTTGCGTGTTGTGCCTTTGGCACATATAGTATTTGTATTAGTATATGTATTAGTATGTGGTATAGGTTTGCCCTCTGGGGCAATTCTCATTTGTCCATTTGGGCAATTCTCATTTGCCATTGTGGGCAAATCGAAGCTATTCATATTTAATAATGTGAAACCCTTGTCCGTTAGTGTGTACCACTTTGTTCTGTCAAATTTCATTTTGTTATAGCAACCAGACTCAATATATCCATTTTTTTCAAGGTGACTCAGTATAGTCCTAACCTGTTTAGCTGTCCAAAACGGATATTTAAAAGAGAATGATTTAACCGTGTCGTAAGTCCAATACTTATTGTCAAAACAATTACGGTCAGATGCTTTGTTGCTCATAACCCAATGGTAGATATTTGATAGCATTATTGCTTCATTAACTCCCACCTCTACAGCAACGGTGTCAATAAACGAAATTGCTTGTGCCATCTACTCACCCCTTCAATCCATAAACTCTTGCTATTTTCTCATCAATATCAACAGGCTCTAACAAATACCGCTTAACAAAACTCTCTTTGCCTGTCCGATGTATCTCCATGTGATGATGTCTGCACAAAGGTAAACACCTCATACCTATGTGGCAAATCTCTTTGCGGTTACGCCCTGCCCCCACACTATCAAAATGATGCAGCTCCGCTTTCTTGCCACACACCGCACAACGCTTGTTTACTGCACACACCCAAACATATTTAGGTATATCCTCACACAGCTTGTACAGTGGTTCTCCACAAGGTATACCCTCAGTCAAACAGAAGTCTATGAGGAAGGTTATATATTTCCTTGCCGTGTCCTTGCTACAATCTGATAAGCTAAACTCCATATCTAGGGTTTCGCCTGTTGTAGCAAACATCAGCTTGCTTAGTTCCTTAGTAGCTTCTAGCGGTGTATATCCCCACCACTCAGATATATATTTAAGCAATATAAAGGCTTTTCTGCGTTGTAGACTTGTGATACTGTCAGCCGTTGTAAGTTCCACGGCTACACTCTTATCCAACTCATTTACTTTGTATTTGAGATTGTCAGTTATAGGAATGGACAACCAAATCTGATTGTCTTTTATTCCTTTTATCTCTGCTTCTATTATCATTAGCTACCTCTCTTACCCTCTCATTTGCCCCACAATGGACGGAAAATAAATATTGATATACTTATATACTCATACCACCTTCCGTCCATTCTAGGGCTATCTACGTTTGTTATTCACCCCATAAATCTAACTGTTCACCAATATTTCTTAATGTCTGTGCCATTATTTTGCAGGTTCTAAGCAGGGATTTTTTATCCAACTTAGCTAACACCTTGTCCATTTCTTCTTCTGTCATGTCTGACAGGCATACATTCACCCATTCGCCATCACGCTCAATGCGAAAATATATGCCGTCTAATTTTCTCAGTACCATTATGTCCTCCCACTAGCTTTAAAATATGTCTTGCATAATGCTATCTTTGATTTCGCAATCTGAACTCTGGTCGCAAATCAGACAGTTTGCATTTATGCTTTGGCAGTACACATCAAAATGGAATATCATCATCTGATACTGTCCCACCAATGCCGCCAAAAGTGTTATACGCTTTTTCGATTTCCTTATCTGGCGGTAATTCGACACCCTTATCTGGCGGTAATTCGACACCCTTATCTGACAATATCTCCAAGTATTCAAACTCAGAAACAGGATAGATATTGATTAGTTTGGTATGGTCGTACTTCTTGCCATTGTATATAGACGGTTCATTTCTGAACTGACCTGCGAAACGGCAGCCAACCATGTGCTTTTCATTCCAATCCCATACCCATTTAGGATTGCTTTCTTCTAAGCACTTTATGACTCTCTTGAACCAGCCTACACTGTCTCCATCTGTTAATTGGTAATATATTGCGTCTCCTGACCACTTTGCCTTATCTGGTTTGCTTTTCTTGTCCTTCATAAACTTGGTTTTGTAGAAATCCGTATAATCACCCTCAGCAATATCAAATGCAATCTTCAACATCGGTTGACCTTTTTTGCTGACAGTTTCCTGCACGTCTACAATCTTACAAATATAGTTGTCTAGCGGTAGCACATATAAACCTCCACCAGTAACTGTATTTGCTTCATCATATCCATTTGGTTTCTGCATGATTTAACCCTCCTGTTTATTGTTAAATTCATAGTATTTTCTGATAGCAGTATCAACCGCTTTAAGGTCGTTATCCATTTCCAGAGGGAACATATCTAACGGACTCTTGCAGGTGGTAAAACCATCTGACTGTGTAATAAATTTGTGTTGTTTTCCATCTGTCCACGCCATCAGAACAATAGTGAATAGTCCTTCAAGAGTTATCCAATTATCAATCATTTTGCCGACTGTTTTGGCTTTCAAGACTCCATCATCCAACCGCTCTGTATGGTGGAGAAAATAAACAATGGTATCTTTTGATGTTTCGTTTTGTATTACACGGATAAGGTTAATAAAGTGAAGTCCCATTTCCGTGTACTTGGCATAACCTGTTTCTTTTGCTCTTGCAACTTGCTCAAATGACATAAGGTAAGAACTATCGTCAATCACATAGCACTTTAGCTTGTTGTCCTTTAAGTGCTTGGCTATCTGGTTGTAGTCACTCGTATTAAAGGTCTTAATCTTGCTTCTGAAAGGTAGGGGCTTTCCTGCTACATTAAACACCCCTACTTCTTTTTCATTGAAATTTCTAAGGGAGGTAGACTTGCCACTCCCACTATGCCCTAAAATCAATACTGGAATACCAATAATAATCACACCCTTTCTGTATATTTCCAAACATAGCCACCGACTGTCTTGTATCTCTGTCCTCTACAACACTCTAAAATATGGTTACTGTTCAAACCGCATTGTCTACCTGCTTCAGCACTAGAAGGAAAATAAATTCTCCTATTTCACACTCATATTCATATTCTTAACGAGCGTTATACCTTCAAATTTTTCTCCGTTCTTGATTGCTTTCTTCAAGGCTTTTTTATCGGGCTTCGGCTCTGTCGGTTCTTGTGGCAAACGGTACTGCTCTGGAATAAACGCACCTTTCTTTATATCCACAGACTCTCTAGGGTTGTAGCTTATGACATAATATTCATTCTCTACCTTCTCGCCTTGAAGTACATTTTCCAAATACTCCATAGCGTTTTCCACCCTAGCTTTTTTCCGCTTGATGCGTTCCTCTAATTCCTTCTTAGCCCCTTGTAGGGACTCAATGAAAGCGTTCGTGTTCTTAATGTACTTAGCAAGATTATCAATCTTCTCTTGCTTAGTAGCTTGAAGTTCTTCCAAGCACTCTTGCAGAGTCATAACCATTCCAGTTTCGGTATCAACGATTTCATCAAACCCCTGCTCCCACAAGTTTAAACAGGCTTCTATTTTCTCGTTGAGTTTATATATGTTATCTGCCATTTCACTACCTCATTGATAAGGTTCACCCCTATTTACAGAACGGGGTTAATAGAAAGCTGTATAGTATACACCCTACAACTCCCCCGACAACTCCTAAACCTGCCAATATCAGCCACGCTTCATTTGTGAAATATGGCAGTTGCATATCCTTTTTAGGTTTCTGACTCTCTACAACATCTATCCATGTCTTCATGCTTACAATCCCCTCTATCAGCTGGCCCGATAATCTCTTTCAGCTCATGCAACATAAGAACCACTATAGGCGACTCGTCCTTGTGCTGCTCCCATTTTTCTATAAAGGCTTTAATCTGCCCCATCTTATAGCCCATATCCATAATGAGCTGTAAATCGCTTTTCATTCTGCCACCTCATAATCTTTCAACCCATCCACATAACAGCATTACTAATACTGTCATAGCAGGTACGATAATCCATTTTTCGAGCCAATCATAACGAAGGGCTTTTCTTTTCATCTCTACTCTTTGCTGTGTTGTCATTCTTTTTATCCTCCATGTAATACCTTTCAAGGAAATATTTCCTGCTTACTGCTCCCCTGCGTATGAGATACCCTTTGTCAGTTAGCTCATTATTTAAATTTCTTATTATCTCATAAGCCTTTTTTTTACTGCTGATGTTCAACAGTTCCATAACATCATCAACTAACAGTAGGGTTTTATCTTTACGCATGGTTTTTCTTTTCCTCCCTATTTCTTTCCTAATGTTAGTGTCTCGCCCAATACTTTTAATATGGCATCCGCTTTTGAAAGCGTTGGCTGACTAACAGCTTGCTCATATTTATAAAGCATTGGCGAGGATATACCCGTCAGTCGCTCCAACTGATATATGCTAATGTTTTGTCTCAGCCGAGACTCCTTCATCAGCTTTGCAAACATTTTTGCAAACAATTTTCCACCTCCAAAAAAAATATTAAGAAAGACTTTTATTAGCGGATAGCGCAGATGAAGTCAAGCTATTCGCTATAATATTGTTCCCGAATAATATTATGTTTGGTTGTGTTCTGATTTCCTTAAAGTAAACTTTTATGCCAAAAAAATATCTTCCCTTGTTACGTTATAGAGTTCACATAACTTTTCTAGGTCTATAACCTTGATGTGTGTTTTCCCTTGTTCCCAGTTCGATATTGCTTGTGGCGTTTTGTTTATTATTTTTCCTACTTCTGATAATTTCAAACCTGCATTGATACGTGCAGCTCGCAAGGAAATCTTCAATCCCTGTTTTGTTTCCATTACATCACCACCTTTATGTTATATTATAAATTTCCTTTTAGGAAATGTCAACAAAATAATTAACTTAAATCAAATTTTTATTTGATAACATTTCCTATTATTTATATAATACAATAAAGAAAGGGGCGTGAAAAAGATGATTGCTGAGGATAAGTTTAGGCAAATGTTTTGTGAGAATTTAAACAGGTTAATCAAAGAAAAAAATGTAACGCAGCGTGACGTGGCTAATTTTGTTGGTGTTTCTTATCCCACTGTCAATCATTGGGTTAAAGGTAACAAAATACCTCGTATGGACAAGATAGATAAATTATGCTCTTTCTTTTTATGTACCAGAAGTGACCTTTTAGAATACAAAAAAGATACAAAAGAACAATATAATAACATTCTTCTAAATGACCACGATAGGTATATGGTTGAAGCCTACAATAAAGCTGATGATATTATTAAAGATATTGTAGACAACGCTTTGAATAACTTTTCTAAAGTAGATTTGAAAAGCCTATCTGACAGGGAAAAAAGAAAAACCTGCAACGCAGGTTAAATCAATCATATCTATATCTAAAAAAAATGGCGGTGTCCGTACAAACGGCACCGCCTTATGATAGAGGATTAAAAAAATGAAATTAGGAAAAACTAAAGAGAGAAAAGCAATATGTGTATTTATTGTAACAACAGTTCTCCTTTTATGCAACCGAATAAGTACAATGAAAATATGTTAAAAGTGTAACAAAAGTATACTAAAAGGGGAAAATTTATGTCAGCTTACTATGATGAAAAGCAGAAAACATGGTACTGCAAATTCCGTTATACAGATTGGCAGGGTAACAGCAAGTCAACATCAAAGAGAGGTTTCCGCACAAAAAAGGAAGCTTTGCGTTATGAGCAGGAACAAAAGACCAAACTTAAAGAGTGTCCTTCAATATCATTAGAGTCATTATCAGTAGAGTATCTTGCAGATTACAAGATAAGATACAAGCCATCATCTTATCTTGCTACGGAAAAAAACCTGCGTAAGTACATACTGCCAGCATTGGGAAAACTTCCTGTTAAGCAGTTGTCACCCCTAGTGATAAGGAAATGGCAAAACTCTTTAACATTGAAAAATCTATCGGATAGTCTGCTATACTCCATAAACATCACACTCAGCTCTGTCCTTACCTATGCAGTTAAATTTCACGGCTTATCATACAACCCTATGCGTAAGACAGGCAGGCAGGGGAAAATCACAAAGAGAATTGAATTTATAGAACTAGACGAGTGGAAAAAACTGGACAGCGTTATTGACAATATTTACTTCAAGACTGTTTTAAACCTGCTGTACTGGACAGGGATGAGAATAGGTGAACTTATGGGCTTAACTGCCAAGGACATTGACACTGACAGCTTAACCATCACCATAAATAAGCAATATTTTTATGGCGAAATAATACCTCCAAAAACAAGCCAATCTATCCGCACTGTAACAATGCCACCTTTCCTTGTAGAAGTGTACAAAAAGTATATCAATAGTCTTTTAGAAGTACCAACGCTATTATTCGCCATATATGACAGAAAGACAATAACAAAGTATCTGCAAAAATATTGTCTGAGAGCTGGGATAAAACCTATTTCCCCCCACGCTCTAAGGCACAGTCACGCTACACTACTGATTAATCAGGGAGTCCCCATAAACGCCATTGCAGAGAGGTTAGGACACACACCAGCAATGACTCTTAACATCTACGCCCACTGCTACAAAACACAGGGCAAGGATATTGCCAACGCACTAGAAAAAATAAATGTTGGTCAAATGTAGTCACAAGATTATTTAAAAACCGTTAAACCCCTTGTAAATAAAGGTTCTCTTTAGATTTTCCCTATACTCTGATATTCTAACATATAATTATACATAATGGTAAATCGTTGTAAATAAAGGGTTTTAATGGTATCTATTTACCAAACATACATATAATTTTATAGGGTTTTTGAAAATTTGTTGGTCAAAATGTAGTCAGAAAAATACCCTCCTGCCTATTGGTAGAAGGGTATTTTTATTACAACATTTCCATCACTTCACGAATGGCCTTTCTTTCGCTTTCAGAAGCTCCATTATTCATCAATCGCTCTAATCCAGATTTTAAATCATGACCGCTTCGCTGATTGAAATAGCTTTGACCATCATATGAGCGATAAGAGTTACCATCGTAGCTATTATCATAACTGTTATCGTAAGACCGACCGCCATTCTCATATGACCGCCCTCTGCGATAAGACCTTTCTTCGCCGTAGCCCTCACTGTCAGCCTTATCCATTGCATTAATAGCTTTTATTTTCAAGATTGCGGATATAGCGTTCTTAGCCGTGCTCACATCACTTGTGGAGTTAAGCCCCTTCCGTGATAATTCTTCGAGTATTCCGCAAAACTGTTTCTCCATTTTTTCCATCATCTGCTTATCCATGTTATCACCACCTTATCGCATTACTGCCAAATCTGGCCGGGTAAAAATAATGTTCGCATTTTGGACTAGAATAGGAATTGTGCTTGTATTCCTTATGGTCAAGGTTTCACAGCAACCTTTTCTTACCAATGCGTTGATTGCCCTGCTCACATTGAAAAACTGCTCCACCGCAGCAGGTGTGACAATCATTGTTGAAGATGGGATAGTAGCACCGCCTAACGTAATAGCCAATGAAATTTCTCCGACTGTTTCTCCTGTCGGGATAGCAATATTAGCTCCAAAATCAACTTGATATACTGCTGATGGTGTCGGTCTGCAACAACATTTTCGAGTGTTAGGGGTATATCCCTTTAACTCAAATAATCCTGTTCCGTCCCTCTCCCATACTAATTCTCTTTCACATGGGACAGGATTTTCAGTAAACACTATCTCTGCATTAGGCTGTACTGTTTGTATCACATTTGAAGTCCACTCTGACATAACAGACTCCCCCTTACATGCCACAGCCACCATAATTCATACCGCAACCACACCCATTAGGATTAGCTACTACATAAGCAGGAACAGGCTTAGGACAACAGGAACTAATAACCGCCTGAGCCTGTGCGTTCTGTCCCTGCAAAATCTGAGCAGTCTGTGCAGTCTGAGAAGCGGCAAGGCCAGCCATATTAAGCTGAGTACGCAAACGCTCATTTTCCTGCTTGACATTATCAAGTTCAAGCTGACAAAGCTTGTCAAGGACACTCTGGAAACCACTGTTCTGACTCTGAACAATAGCATTAGTGTTAGCAGTATTCTGTGCCATCAGGTCACGCAACCCATCATTGAGAGCCTGTCGGTCTTGGCAGTTTTCGGTTGCTACGACATATTTTAAGTCCTGAATACCACTCTGCGTCTGGCAGCAACAGTTCTGCAAGGACATAGCCAAACCATTCATAGCCTGATTATTAGCAAGCTGATTAGCATACAGAGTACCATTTAGACTATCCTTGGCACCAGTTATAGCTGCAACAGTGTTTGCATTACCCTGGCATTGTGCCAAAGCATTATCAGCAAAACCATTACCAACCTGTGCTTGCAAAGAAGCAATACCGGCAGAAGTAGCCTGTTGGTCAAAGCCACGTTGAATATCAGCATTGATAGCATAAGGAGCAGCATTGGCTACGTTATTTCCCCAACCATTATTGCCCCAACCACCGCCAAGACAAAGCAGGAAAAAGAGAATAATCCACCAGCCAGAACCACAATCATTACCCCAACCATTACCACTGCCATTACGCATTACGGCAGCCATATCAGCAGGGGACATAGTTCCATTTTCAAAGCTCATAATAAAAACCTTCCTTCATAAGTTTTATATATCAACCCTTGCAAGTATTGATTTCAAAATTTAAATCCAAACATGTTTGCAAAACTTCTAGCCTGTTCAAACTGTTGCTGTGATATTTTTCCACTCTGCACCATCTGATTAACCATGTCTTGCGGATTCATGTTTGGATTTTGATTTAACATATTTTGTTTCCATTGATTGAACTGTTGCATTAACTGTGTAGGATTTATACTCATTTCATTTCACCCTTCTTTTCTGAGTTCAGACTAACCAATATTTTTTGTATATTTTCTTTCAAATCGTCAAACTCCTGTCTTGATACCACATCAGCACTTTGCTTCTGCGGCGTTATCTCTTTTATTGCAAACACTCTCATAGGATTAGGCATTCCGTTAGGCTCCGTACTCTTTATAAACATTTTGCCGTTATTAGGGTCATTTACGTTTATTAGTGCCACTGTGGTATTAGGTGCAACAGGGTAATTCACAGCCATGTTGTCCTCATTTATAAATGCTATCATAGAATTTGCCGTTGTTTGTGTCGTTCCATATCCGTAAGTTCCGTACCCTGCCATCAATCAAGCCTTCTTTCAAAGTAATAGATAGGTATTTCGTCCCCACTATCCCATGTATCATAATAGTTTCCGTCAACTACTGCTACTACATGCGTTCCTGTGGATAATATATAAACACCCTTTGGGTGGTCGTTTGCAAAATCATTTACTGTATAACAATCTGGGCAAGTATCTGGAATAACCTTACGCTTAAAGCCGTTATCCTTTAAATAACTTCCCCATACATAATTTATTGATGGCATATCTCGAAGTTCAAAACCTTTTGTAATAACTCCGATATATGCTTCTTCCCAAGTCTTGTTGAGGGCTTTTGTGATTGCCCTTATTACACAATCCCCTGCTTTGTTATTATCTGTGTTCGGATTATACTCTTTGTACAATTTGACCACCTCGCATAATAAATTTTGCCATATTTTAAACTAAGCGGAATGTCTGACAAGGGATTTGAAAGTGCCAATATTGGACAACGCTTTATTCAATACACACCTGCTTATTTTAAAATACGCAATGGACAAGGTTCTCTTTACACTTCGCTCCGACAGGTTTAACTCCATAGATATTGCAATTACAGACTTATCTTTTAGAATATGCAGACGAACAATATCTTCTTGCGTTGGTGTCAAATTTGCATTGTAGATAGCTTTCTCAAATTCTTCTCTATTGCAAATCTTTAAATACTGTCTTGTCTGCTTTGCGTAAATGTTCATAATTGATACCTTCCTTGTGTTTATTTTTAAACATAAAAAAGTGGGGCAAAGTTAATTGCCCCACAAACAATTAAATTAAAATACGGCTATTAAGTTGTTAATCTGTTGTTTTTGTGTATTGTATTGTTATATAAACAGGTTGATTACTAGCCCAAGCTGCTGTGCTTCCCAAATGTAATAAATCTACATTTATATTAGTATCATTACTTTTTACACATTGAGCCTCAAATAAAGATGGAACTGTATTTGCTATATTTATAATTGAGTTTATAAATGTCATACCACCAGTACCATTAAATAAAAATCCATCTAGTTTTACTAAATATTTAACTTTCAAATTATCAATATCTATATTTTTTGTTTCTCTAGTTCCATGAGTAGTTACAGTTGGCATTGTATCTTGAATGGTAATTTGATACAAAGGCTTACCATCTATCCAAGTACCTATCCTCTGTTCTGTAGTTGAATAATTTGCATAACTTGTAGGGTTATTGTACCTTATACAATGCAGGAACTCACCTCTTAAATCTGGGACTGCAAAAGTAGTAGTACCATTACCGCCAAAGAAGTCATAGCTACCAAACTGTGTATTGATGTGGTCAGCCAATTCTTGATAGTCAGTGATATTATACACACTGCCATCACAAGCAAGGTAGTTATCTGGTGGTGTAGTACCCATATAACTGATAATAGTACCTAATGGATTGTTCACACTTCCATTACCACTACCGCCACAAAGCATCTGCCACTTACCTGCCAAGCAGTCAGTATCAAAGGAAGAACTGCTAGTATGGTCTTGTACGCACACATATAATTTATTATTCTGTACAATCAGCGTATTAGTGTTGTAGTTGGTATTAGCTTCCCAATCGACAACACCGGCACCGCCACCAACCTTTTCCCAATATACTCCATCATCACCAAAAGCATAACCTGTTACATATATAATACAATGTCCCCAACTTCCATCGAATGTTGGCGTAGCAACAACCTTCAAATACCTGCAAGTAACAGCGTTAAACTCAAACTTCTTTTCACCTGTGTTCATATAGAAACCATCATCAGCATAAGTTTTCTCAAAGAGGGTTGCTGTTGGTGTGCTAGTAATATCATTGTCTGGCATAGCATACAAAGCTAATGAAGTGATGTTGTCAGAACCCTTGCCTGTTGGTACTAATACACGAATTGTAAAATCAGTAACATTATAATAATCACCAAGGTCAATCAGTTGCTCTCTTGTTACATTAGATGGATGTGGGTCATACCACCACATACCGGCGCCATTAAAAGCCCCTGTCTCTGGGTCTATGTAATTAAGAGACAAAGCAGGTTGTTCAAGTGGACTATCACCCCATGCCACATGAGATTTTACACACCGATATGTACTGCCCTCATATATAATAGTGCTATCTTTAGCATAAAAAGAACCCTTCTTGAAGTCTGGTGTTGAGTGGTCTACTTTTAGCCACAAACCGTTATCATAATCTCTCTTAAACATATCAGAGGTATGACCTTCAAGACACATATACATATCGCCTATGTACTCAACGATTTGATTTTTCTTGTAGACTGTTTTTGTTTTCCAAGAGTCTACAATTAAGCCTGTTGCTTCATTGATAAGCGACCATTTTGTATCATCAAATGCTACATCATTGTTAGCCGTGGTACACTCATAAATCTTACCTTGGTAAACAACATATTGACCTGCCTTATAAGATGTACCACTCACCCAAGCAGTTAGGGACTTGTCAGAGTCTATCTGTTTTTCCCATTTGCTAGGAGTAAAAGTTAAATCACTATTAGCCGTAGTACACTTATAAATAGCCTTGTCCTTGATAACTAAAGTGCCTACAGTATAAGCCTTACCACTCTGCCATTCAGTAATATAGGATTGAATAGACCCCATATCCTGCCAATTAGAAGCAGTAAATGTAGTATCACTATTAGCAGTAGTACATTTGTAAACACGGTTATCATAAATAACATAATCATTGGCAGAATAAGATGTGCCACTTTCCCACGCTTGTATATCGGACATATCACCTATCTCTGTCCACTTAGTTGCGTCAAAAGTAGTATCGCTATTTGCGGTAGCACATTGATACAACTTGTTATCCTTGATTACAAAGTGTCCCACCTTGTAACTCTTACCACTCTCCCATTGTTGCAAGTCACGCTCTGGCTCACCGATGCTAGTCCACTTGTCGGAGTCAAAGGAAACATCACTGTTAGCGGTTGTGCATTGATACAGTACATCATTGTAGATTACCAAGTCACCAACAGCATAGGTTTCACCGCTTTCCCAATCAGTAATTTGGAAGTTGCCACCGCTTGCACCAATTAACTGCCACTTAGTTTCATCAAAACTTGCATCATTGTTGGCGGTCTTGCACTCATACAAGTTGTTGTTATAGATAACATACTGTCCTACATTATAAGCTGTTCCTGCTACCCATGTTACGATGTCATTGTTGGGTGCAAACTCTACAGATAATACTCCATCATTTGATATACTCAGACCACTACCAACCTTCACACCGCCTAATATTGAATCACTAGCAACAGGCAATGTGTAACCGCATATCTTTATCCACTTATCGCTATCATTGCTTATTGATGTATTGTCTGATACATGATTAGTCAGACACCGCCAAAGAGCACCATCGCAATAAACAATTTGGTCTTTTAGATACTGTGTTTCGGTGTGCCAATCTACCCAAGATATTAGCTCCCAATAATCCTCATCACCAACAACATCATTCATCGTAGCAAAGGTATCTCTTGATATATGAGGACTCTTACACCGATAAATAAAGCCACCTACATTGACAATCTCATCTTTTTCATATTTTTCTCTTGCTTGCCAATCTGGGAGCACTGTCCCTGCGTTATCTGTTATAACTACCCAATACTCAGTATCATCACCAAATTCTGTAGATGATACATGCTCGTTCACACAAACATATAGGGTATTACCAAAAAGAATTATATCATCAACCTTATAATTCGTGTTGCTACTCCAAACAGATATTCCTTTGCCACCATCATTACCTGCACCTATCACAACCCAATCGGCAGGGTCAAAAATAATTTTATGGTTTGGCACAACACATTTATACAGCACATTATTATAGATTACTAATGTTCCTGTCGGATATAAAGTGTCGGGTTGCCAATCCTGCACATGATTAATAATTCTAGTTGTAGAACCACCACCAGATGAAGCTTCGTCATTTGGCGTAACAATAATATCACCTGTGGTATTACCTACCACTCTTACATAGCTTACGCCTACAGTCTGGCTAAATTTCAGCTTTTTACTTGGGCTTAATCGTATACCCGTATTAAATTCTGGTGTTTCTCCGTCAGCACATACGACATATTCAATATTTGAAGATGTCATGTTCTGCAATATACCGCTAGTCTCTGCGAGTGATACAAACTCTTGATTTTGACGATTATATACGCTCATGTAAAACCCCTCCTGTTCCCTTATCCGCTACTACTGCGACTACAGATGTTCCGCTAGTCGTTCTTACATATGGCTGTCCTGCCGATGAACAGGAGTACGCCACCACTTCGTCAGGCTTGATATAGATACCTTTATCATTTGGTATGCTACTGTCTGCCATAAACTGTACCTTAACGCTGCCTTGATTTTGTATCAGACCGCTTGTCTCGGTAATTGGTGTGTAACTTGTCGTTACATTGTAAATTGCCATCTTATAACCACCTTTCATATGTTTATTTTTTCTTGAAATTTCACCCTATAACAAAAACATGTTTATTCAGTAAACATGTCACCATGAATAGGATAGCTTGGCTATTACCCTGTTATTTTCCCAATCATACCCTGCACCTATTCCAATATACTGCCCATCATTGGTAATCTTTCGGCTGATGGTAAAAGTTGCCTGTTTATTTGATGTGACATCAATAGTACGGATAACCTTCTTATAGGCTTGAATGTTATATTGGTTAAGCTCCACCTTACTATCCTTTTCAATATCATTCATGCTCACTACTTTGTCGGGATTATTCTTGTCAGTCACAATGGCAAAGTCAGCCTTGTTGTCCTTCCTCGCCTGTTCGCTTTCCTTGGCAACTTCTTTTCCGGTCGTTTGAACTACATATAACGGCTCTTTGTTCTCTGTCCGTATCTCACGGATAACAGTAGCTACTTCCTTGGTCTGTCCACTGTCAAGGCTATACCCTGCTTTTTCAGCAGCTATCTTAGTCCCAGTGGGAGTCTCAGCAATGGTCTGTGAAGTCCCCTGCACTTCAACAGGTTTATTCATGGCACGATAAATCAGAAAACCACCAATAAAAAAGGCGACAATCATTATGATTACCGCCATTATGGTATATATTTTTTTGCTCACTCCATCGCACCCTTTCCGTATAATTCGTCCTTAATCATTATGATTATTTTTCGTGCTACAAGGTAATTATCATCTTCCTGCCTGTCCTTATAATATTGCACAAGTTCTTCTTTTATTTGTTCCAATACATCATTAGGCAGGTCAGCAAGATTTTTCTTTATGTTATCCCCTACGATATTAAGGGCGAAGTCACTTCGCCCTATTGCATATCGTAACGAAGATAGTAAAACAAAGCTGTCTACTTTGAATTTATACTTATCTTCTACCAAAATTAAGTCACCTCTTACTGCTGATAATCGGTCACACCTCTTGCAATGGCACGTGCAAAATCATCAACATTGTTAGTCAGCAGTGCAGTATCATCATCGTTACTGATAAAAGCAAGTTCCACAAGTACGGCTACTGCTTCGGTGTTTGTGAGAACATACAATCCATTCTTATGTGGCGTTGCACCCTTTATCCCTCTGTCAGTAGTCCCCAAAGCGTCAACAATCTGCTCCTGAATACAGTTTGCCAATGCACGACCTTTAATACTGCTCGAATAAAACCAAGTTTCTGTGCCATTTGCCTGTTCACTTGCGGCAGCATTGCAGTGAATAGAAATGAACAGGTCAGCTCCACTGTCATTAGACTTTTCACAGATATATGCCAAACTGTCATTCTGAACATTGTCAACGACTTCAACACCTGCGTTGATTAAATATCTCTCAACCAAATCAGCACATTTTTTTGCAACATCACATTCCCGAAGCCCTGTTTTCTTATTCACTGCTCCACAATCGGGATTTCCGTTTGGACTATGTCCAGCATTTAAAAATACTTTCATGTTGTCACTCCTTTACCATCTGTATGTATTAGGGCTTTGTCCATTGTCTCTTACGTCAACATGACAACCCCATTCATAAATCCCGATACCATCAAAGCCGACTTGCTCTGCGTACCAAGCTAACTGCTCTGGTGTATTGCAGTGGTCATAATCGGGTGTCTGAACATCAGCAGCATTACCAAGTACATGCTGACTGTTAGGAACGCCACCAACTTCTGCGTTATGCTCAGGACACCTATAGGCACAGGAAATTTCAACTGGCCCACCTATCATTTCTCTTAATTCGTCCAATTTCTCCAACAACAGCGGATTAACTTTATTACCGCCACAACCACAATGGCACTGTGTTTCTTCAACGCTAAAATACTTGCTCATTTTTTCAACCTTCCTTTCTTGTATAAATAATAAAAGCGACTCCTAAAAGTCGCTTCTCCTACATTATTTTTCTGTTTCCTTCCCAAATACTCCAATTTTTCTACCGCCTATATAGCCAATAAGACCGCTGGCTATATTAGTTGAAAGTTCGTTTGTTCCTGTGATAACAGAACCCCATAAGGCTATTACAAGTCCTACTGCCACAAGGTTTTCTGTCTTTAGAAATTCTCGCCAAATCATTCTATCACCCTCTTTTGTAAAGTATCTATCCTGTGATGTGCTGAACGTGTGGACTGGTCAACCTCAGCAAGCTTTATCTCCATAGCATGACGGCGTTCCTCATGTATTCTTATATCGTCTCTTAATTCCCGTATAGTTATTCGTAATTCGCCAATTGCTGAATACAGCGGTCGCAGGACAAAATAAGAAAAGACACACCCTATGAATGTTAGCACCACAGTCAATGAAGCCATGTTCTGAATTGTCTCATTCATATAATCACTTCCTTTCTCCCAATAGAAAAGGTGCGACTGTTAAGCCACACCTTCATGTTGGGAAACTTTATTCATTTTACTTATTGTACCATTTTTTCTGCTAAAAAATCCCGAATTTTAAGAAAATTTTTATTTTTATTTTTGATAATCATTTACTGCTTTTTGATAATCATTTACTGAATACACTTTTTTCTTTTGTATCTTTTTCTCCTTCTCCTTTTTCTTTTTCTCCTTCTCCTGGTTAATCTCATGTGATGTTTTGTTCTTCCGTTCCCTTTCTGTCTTTAGGCTTTTAGGAGTTATACCAAGGTCATTAAGAAGTTTAGCATTTTCAGCAGAAGGGTTAGCGAGAAATTTATCAATAGCCTCCTTTTTAGTTTCTTGTTCTTTCTGCCTATTCTTATAATCTTCGCTTGCTAATTCACTTGCCAATGTTTCCCCTACAGGTGTAAAACCAAGCACCCTAATAAACTGTTCATAACCATTAGCGTATGTATATTTGAGTCTCCCTCTTGTAGTTCTCACTTCGCCACGCAAGCCAATAAATACATTACCAATGGAAGGATTAAGGGCTTTTAGTGCTTCAAGGTAGTTTCCATTCCATAACTGCCTACTTGTTTGCAAAGCAGTTGAAAGAGTTGTCCCACCTATAGTTTCAGCAAAAATTTCTACTTTTGTTTTCTTCATATTGGCATTGCCACCTAAAAAGTCACCCACACCTATTCTGCTACCTGTGTTAATGTCTATGATACCCAAAGCACCATAACCTAACGCTCTTGTTATAGCATTGTCACCAAAATTATTTCTTAACATTGCCCTAAATTCAGCAACAAGGTCTTTATCATCATCACCACTGACAAAGCCTAACAAACTACCTGCTAGACTGATAAAAGGCACACCAGCTATTCCACTTAAAGCCATATAAGGAGCAGTATATTTCAGTAAAGCTCCAAAGGCTCTTGCGTTAGTGAAATTTTTGTCTTTATTCATTTCCTTTTGTTCCTTGAATATATCATAGAACAGTTCAAGTTGTTTCATTGGATATTTTTGGAACTGGAGTAGAAGATTAGCTACTGCTCCAAGTCGATTATATATCCCGTTGGCATCAGCTACAGAATAATCAAAATTAACTCTTGTATTTACCATTTTGGCATATCTTATAGCTTCTTTGTGGCTCTTTCCTTCGTCAATCGCTTTTTGATATGCAGTAAGCAAAGTCACCCCTCTACCAAATGAGTCTGTTCCTCGGAACAAGAACATTGACTTACCAGCTAACTTACTTATCTTCCCTTGCAAATTAGCGAGTCCGTCAACCTCTGCTTTTGAATAACCGCCTGCAACGTCCATACCTAATTGTGTTTTTAACCCCAACTCATCCCACAACAATTTTCCTTCGTTGCTATTGTGGTCTTTCCATGCTTTCCAATATGTAATAGCTGCGTTTTTGCTTAACCTTTTTAGGTTTTGTAGGCTAATATCCCCCATAGCACCAAACGTATTACAAAGCTGTGTTACATTCAGTAATGCAGAAGATACGTTTACCATACCTAATTTTAGGATTGTCATAGGATAAGTCAGCCAATGAATAAACCATAAAGCAGGTCGCCCATTAGCTACTTCTTTACCTATACCTAATGTATGCAAGGCGTTGTTTAATGCCATTTCAACCTTGTTTGGAACCCCATTAATCGCATTGATATACGTTCTTATATATTTCGCTGTTTGCCCCAGCTCGCCCATGTAGACCTTTTCATTACCCCATTTACCGAAATTTCGTTCATACAGGGCATATGATAATCGTTTATATGGGTCTAGTGCTACATATCGTCCAACTTGATTCAGATATTGGTATGTTGCATTAAGTAAATCCTTTTCGTAATTCTTAACTCCTTTCCGTTTCATCAGATTTCCCAAAAATCTGCCACGATTGCTTGTACGAATGTCGCTATTTGCAATTTCTGTAGCTTCTTCTGGTGTCAGTAAGAAATCTTCTTCTACCTTGCCCATCTTTTTAAAGTAATTATAATCCCCCATAATAAAGGCTCGTTCAGAAGCTCCTGCTACCTCATGCACCTTTGGCATGACTCTGTAATAACCTTTCTTATCAGACTTGTTGGCATATTTTATTGCTTCATTCATTGTGTTAAAAGTCTGTAAGAATTTAGAGTTGCCGTTTTTGTCTTTTAAGATTTTTCCGTCTTTATCAACCTCCACAACTGCCCATTCGTGGAACATATGAGGTACATAGCCTTTGATTTTGTTTAAACTTCTTCTCTGAATATATTCTACCTCATATCCTTCACCCGACAATTTTTTTATAGCTACAACCTTGACATCTGAATTTTGCTTTAACTCTTTTATGTCACTAGACAAGAGTTGCTCCGTTTTTCTTTCAACAGTCGGATAACGATATGTATATCTCTTGCGCTTTTTATCACCTTCAACATCATTTACAGATACTATCTCTATAAACGGATTTTCAGCTTTCAAGTCAACAAGTTCACCATCAGTCATATTTCTTGCATCTATTTTCACCTGCCTAACTGTTCTGTCTAAAAGGTCATATGCTCTGTTAAGGAGCTTACGCATTTTTAAATATGCTTCTATCGTTTCCTTATCGTGTCCTTTTTCATTCAATTCTTTTGCAGTATATTCTTTCCCCTCCACATCGCCATTAAACAATATAGTATTTAAGGCTTCTTTCCGCTCTTTATATTTAGGGTCGTTTGCACCAGTTAGATTATTTAGGCTCGCTTCTTTGTACCCTAATACCTTTTCAATGTCGTTCAATTCTTCCCTAAATTCAGTGCGTAATTTTTCTTGCTTTTCTACCGCTTGTTTACCTAACGCAACAAAAGGAGCAACAATTTTATTGTACCTTGCCAAGAATGATGGTGAGCTAATAAACCGATTGAATATATTCAAATCGTTTGGATTGCTTGATTTGCGGTCTACACGAACATTATCATTTTCCTTTTCAAAGCCTAACCGCTTCAATAATGCTGTTGTAGCTCTTTGATACAATCCCTGGGTATCACTTGATAAAGTATCATCGGTAGGTTTGGAACGTGAATACTTGATGTTATCATCAACAGTGCTAAACTCACCAGAGTTATCGGTGGCAGATTTGATTTGGTTAGGATTGAATACAACTACTTCATGATTAAACACACCATCATTTGCATTAGATGCCTCGGTTTGATAACTCGTTGCAAATGTTATTAAGAAACCACCATCACTTAATAATTCGACTTGTGGTTTAAATCTATCATAGCCTTTTCCGTTCTTTTCCCAATCACTATATTTTTGTTCAAAAAACTCTATTGCTTTTTCTTTATTTTGTTTGCTAAAAGTTTTACTTTCAGTTGGTACAGAGGTTGTGTCAAAAGGTTTGCGAATATTTAAGAAACATTCTAAAACTTTATTTCCATAACTTTCTGCAACATTCTTGCTTTCAGTAAAGTAAAAACCATCACCGCTATTTAAACCGTGTTTTGGTGTCACTCGTTTGAAAACATCAAACAACGCATCAGTACCATGATACATTACTTTAGGCTCACCATTTTCATCTATTACTTTGGAAGCGTTCTTAGGGTCATTCTCCCAATCACCAAACCACTTTTTAAAGTTAGGTGTACGAACCTGCAACCACTGTCTTTCAGTAAGATTAGTAGGCTTGCCGTTTGGTGCTTTCATCCATTGGTCAGTACCCTCATACTTTTTGCGTACTTCTTCAATTTGTCTCTCAGCACTAACCTTTTCCTGTGATTGTCTATCCATAGTAGCACTGATAGGATTAGTATTATAGCTTTCACTTACTGTCTTACCATTCCTAGCCACTGTCCACATGCCATTCTTGAAAGCAAACACAGGCTTACCATCTTTGCCTTTAATGTTGGCAAGCTGACGATTAAGAACGGCATCCATCTTTGCCAACTCATTAGCCGACAGATGGTTAGGTAAACTCTGTTGGCTGATAGGTTTTCCCTGCTGATACCCCACGGCATTACAGAATTTATCCCACAAGCCTTTCATGTGACCGACAATTTTTTCTGCTATTGATGAATTGATTTTTCCAATGTCATTAATCAATCTGTTGGCTGTTGACGTATGGCTCATGGCATCACATATCATTTCCTCAATGATTTCATCATTCGTCATACGCTCGCCATTGAATATAGACTTCCGGTACTCGCTTAATCGCTTTGCATGACTTACACCCTTAATATTCTCCAAGCAAGCTGACAGACTGTCATAGATATTCTCATTACCACTAGCCTTCAACCAATGAACAAACTCATGTATGAATATATCCTTTGCAGGTACAGTAGCTTTCCTGTTAATGAATATCTCTCCGTTATGAGTGAATACACCACGGTAGTTAGGGTCATAGTGGGTAACAAAGTGAACAGGTACGCCCAAGGCTTTACCAAACTTCATAATATCCTTCTCGGTCTTATTCAGCTTAGTATAGTCTACCTTTGGGAGTTTATCCAACCTGGTATCAGTGTCACCATTCTTCTTTAGGTTCTCAGCACTATTAGGGTTAGGTACAGAGCGAGAATATTTGTTGCCATTAGAAAACCCCTCTGACTTCTCAGAAGGGTTCTTTTTTGCTTTTAATCTTCTTCCTTTATCTTCGGCTTTTCTGTCTGAATTAAATTCTTCCAATTCTCGCCATCCAGAAATTCCAATGCTAATTTCTCCACCATGCTCTCTGTAAGTGCAGAACTCTTGATAACAGAACCTTCCATAATTCAGCCCCCTTTGGAAAATTTCTCCAAGTTGTTTATACAGCTTATTAAAATCATGTCCCGTAAAATCTACTTGATTTTTGCCATTATCAGTTAATACATACCTTACAGCGTTCTCTTTAGCTTCACTGTCAATCTTATCACGATTAAACCATTCCGCTAAAGAAGTAAACTTACGGACTACCTTCCTCATTACATCAGAATTTTCTTCTGTTAGAATGTTGTTAATCTCTGCATCACTGATATTTTTCTTCTTCATATCAGCAATAGCATTTAGCAGATTTTCTTTAACTGTTTTAAAAATGCTGTCCTTGTAACTGTCACTTATTTTAATTTCATTATCTTTTAATCGGTCATATTTGTCAACTGAATTTTCATTTTCTTTTACTTCTGAACCCTTATCAGATAATGAGTCAGACGTAATAGCTCTTAATTTAGTGTTGCTTTCGCTGACTGGTTCTCCGTTACGTTCCAATATCTTAACAGCCTTGTCGTTGAATATTACGCAGCACTCACCATCAATGCTCCCTTTATAGGAAATGCCTTGTATACCTTCATCGAACAACGCAAGGGAAGATGCTTTAGGTGTACCCAACGCATTAGTTAAATCCTTATAAATCATCTTACCGTATTTATTCTGCCACTTTTCTAATGCCTTTGTCCGTTCCTTTTCTATGGTATGATTTTCTTCTAACTCTCTTTCTTTTGCTTGCAGAGCTTCTTCATAGTTTTTTAAATAAGTTTGCTCATTCTTCAGGGCATCCTCTAAATTATCAAACATACCATCGTAATAATCGTCCAAGAAGTCTGAAATATCTATTTCAGTTCCATCTTTGATAAGCTCATTTATGGTATTGATAGTTTCTCTACTGCTGTTTACTCTGTTTGATAAAATTTCATATGAACCATCAAAAGAGCCATTTATCTTTTGTAATGCTCCATAAGATAATTTAGACACAAGAGTTTTGATAGCATCTTGTATTAACTTAGGTTGGTCGCTGAGCTTAGCATCCTCTCTAAGCATAGTATCAGTGGAAGGAATATCTACTTGATAGAGATAGCCTTCTGCTTTCAATGTTGGATAATTTCCTGCAATAGTTTTTTTGTACCAACTAATTGCTTTGTCAGATAATTCATCTTCTACTGCTTTGTCAATAATGCTATCTGGATGTCCACCTAACATTGTTTGTTCAAGCATATTGTATTTATCCTGTTCAATTTTATATGCTTCACTCTTAGGGTTCAGATTATTCATTTTATTTTCAGTATCATCATACCACTGAGATAATCTTTTACCTTCAAACAATGCTTCTTCTACTTTACCTGCATTATCCGTTGCAATCGCTCTTGTCAGTTCTTTTCTATAGTTATCACTAACATCTTTGTTTAGTGCAAAATACAAACCCCATCCATGAGCCTGCGTACCTTCGCCTTTGCCCATAAAATCAGTGCTAAAGCTATCAAACAGATGTGGCGTGCCATGCCAAGCTGCCAACAATGCAGGGTGTAAAAATGCTACTATGCCTTTTTCGTTTTCCTCATTGAGTTCATAAATGGAACCATCAGCAATAGCATACATGATAGACTCGGCATCGTGTAACATACAACCATTGTTGAATACGTTGAACAAGCTATTGGCAAAATTCCAAATCTTCTGGAACAGTCTGCCTATGCTAGAAGTCATATCAAACATAGTACCCCTTGCATTGGACTTGTTTATCAATTTTCTGTAGGCTTCTGCACACGCTTCTTCATTACCATACTTATCGAGCAATATCTTTTGCTGTGCCTTGGTAAGTGCAGTTCTGAAAGCTAAATGAAATGCTTCATGGGAAAGAGTATCTTCATAACCAATTCTGTTTAGCAGAGTAATAACCTGCTCGCCATCAATGGTCTGAGTATCACCAAGAATACTTACATCATCGGTGTATTCTTCGCCATAATCTTTGCGGTATGCCTGTTTGCGTTCCTCGGTAGCAATAACCCTATCAACGTAATCAACACGTACCTTTTCGTCATTAAGGTTAAAGCTGATAGAGTCCTTGTTCTGCACAATGTTGGTTGCTGTAGGGAATTCGGTCTTAACAAGCTCTAACTGGTTCTCCCGATTAATCTTAGCTTGCTTCTGAATACCCTCTCTGGAAGTATCTACAGCTAACTTAGTATTGCTATCCTTAATCTGCTTAATAGCCTTATCAATAGCTTTCTTGCTACGGCTCTGCAATACTTCCTTCATTACCTGCTTCTCGTCAGCGGTGAAGTCGCTTAACGTATCAACCAGATTAACAATGGACTTAGCAAGTCGTTCCATCTTACTTTTAACTTCTTCAATGGTACGACCACCATAAATAGAGTCATGCTTCTTGTCCTTGTGTGGTTTCTCTGATAAGAAGAATTGATTTAGCTTCTGCCGGATAACAGGTAAGAAAGTGCTAACAGTATCGTTCATATCCTTGGTCATAAAATCGTCACGGATATTTTCACCAACAATTTCCGCTTTGGAAACAGTTGCAGTTTCACCAGACTCTTTTACCTTCTCCGCCTTAGAATTTTGACCTTCTAATTTGCGATTTAAGGCAGGTTTATTTTCGCTTGAAGGTGTTTCCTTGCGTGTTTCGCTTTCCACCCCTTCACGGCTCTCCTGTTGCGTGAGAGTCGTTTTTTGTGCATTTTTCTTTTTTGCATTAGAAGAAGTCCCCTTCTTTGGGGAAATTTTCTTCTTGCCTTTATTATTTTTTGCTTCTTCTTTTTCTGTCCTTGCTTCGGCTAACTGCTGATTAATGGTTTTTGGTTTATTTTCTTTTATATCTTCAACAGGAACATTGTTTCTTTCAGCTATGCTTTCTAACCTACCAACAACATGCTCTACCTCATTCTGATTTTCAGAATTAAGGCTTCTGTCTATTGCCTGTTCACTGATAGGTACATTGTTCTGCTTTAGCCGTTCCTTCAACTGCAAGCCGTAAGCCTTGGCTATTTCTCCTGCTTCGCTTGGGATTTCCGTTTGCCGAACAGGTCTATTGCCTTCTGCTTCGCCAACTCCACCTTCTCTGCGTAGCTCATTTCTTCTTGTTTCGTATTCCTTGGCTTTTCCTGCGATTGTTGCGAGTCCTTCAATGGCATTTATAAGCACCTCTCTTTCTTCTTCGCTTCTGCTTCTTCTTACATCACTTATCAAACCATTTGCGACATCTATAAAGCCCTTACCTGTCTCATAGAAAAGGTTATCCAAGAACTCCATAAACTCTTTTTCCACTTCATCAAGTGTCTCCAAAAATCCCGCTAAATTCTTTTCGTCCATAGCACGATTTACATTTTTCCTTGCATTGCCTATAGACTCTTGAATTTCAGCCATTTTAGCATGGTGTACATCAGCCTGTGAAGGTATATTATCGGGAACACCATTAATAACCCTGCGTACACCAGCATTATCGCCATTACGCAGGGCATTTAATAACTCATTCTTTATTTGTGGGGTAAATACTCCATCTGCACTATTCAGCACACTGTTAGCCGTAGCTTGTTCCTGTGCGGTCAATGGAGCATTGTTATTCAAGCTCTCAACTTGCTGTCTTGCTTCCTGCTGTGCATTTTCATTTACCTGTTGTTGTTCTTGCGAAGTCGGCTCTATTATTCCCCGATTATCATTTATTGGCTGTTGTTGCAATTCTGTCTGAGGTAGTACAGTATCATTATTTTGTTCAGATATATGTTGCTCTAATGGTGCTCCACTAGTTAGCTGCTTATATGTATTCAGCACAAATAAAGGAGCATTTGACTGTAACGCCTGTCTCGCTACAACCTGTTGCTCCTGTATGCCATTATTGGCAATCTCCATTAATCCATTAATGGCTTCTGTAAAATCAAAGGTGTTTACCGGCTCATTCTGTACATCAGCAGTATTATCAATTTCACTATCATTAGGTGATTGCTCATCAATGGTTATCGCCCTTGCATGTTCTTTTGCAAGCTCCCTCAGACCATCGACATCATCATCGCCTATCATCTCTGTCAACTGCGTGAATGAATCTAAATTTCCTTCCTGTGTGTAATCAATTACTGCCTTATTTGCGTTGGCCAGAACCTCATCATCACTTGCATTATTTATCAATCTTTCATAATCGGCATATGTCATGCTATTTTTATTGCCATCATCAAAGAGTTTTAAATAATCGTCTAATGTGGCATTATCACTTTGAACCACACTTCCTGTGCTGTTGGTATTAACATTCGGTGTTTTTCTGTTCTTACGTTTTCGCCCACCATTCGGTACATTCTGTGCTAAGACTTCATCAACATAAGATTGTATGGAAGGTGCTCCGTCCTGTGGGGCTGTCCATTCCCTACCCCATACATCAGTTGTTTCACCTTTAACATACCTTTCAGCATTATCTTCTCCTGCGTACCATGCCACCAATGTACCTTTTTTACCATACTTATCGTAATACTGTTTCAGCTTGTGTCTTGCCACAATTTCTTGATTTTCTGGTGTCATTTCAGCATTGCCATCTAGCCCTGCTTCCTCTGCCCAAGGCTTCCAATTATATGACATAATCTGATACTTGCCTTTGGCTCCGCTGTCAGGATTAACATCATCGTAATTTCCACCGCTCTCCTTCATACCAAGCTTCGCCACTAAGGTATCAAAGTCACTAGCAGTATCTTCTTCATCTGCAAAATCATCTTCAAACTCATTGCCAGCTACCACACCATCGTTAAATGCAGATGCCTTAATAATAGTAGCAGGAACAAGATTATCCCCCATGTCATAAGAGTCTTGTGATGTAACTTGGTGCTGTGAGGACGAATTACCCCATATACCACCGTTACCATCAGCAATAACAGAATGTACATTTAATCCGTCCTCCCCTTCTTTTGAAGTATCGTTGTACAGAATAATATCCCCACGCTCAACATTGGCAGGGTCGAAAGCAATAACCGCTAAACCATCTCTCTGTGCATTGGAAGCAAGGGTATCACCATCAACAACAGATTGCTCTAATTGTGAGCCAATCCATGTATTACCTGCTTCTGCTCCAATTTTGGTAACAGCTTCTACACACCCTTTATCTCCGTTTTTCATCCGCTGTCCTTTGAAGGTGTTGAAAGCGTTTTCCCAAGGGTCTGTACTTTCATTATCATCATTAAGTTGTTGCCCTCTTATTCGTCTACTAATACCACCTGCACCATGCCCCAACAACGCAAGACCGCCAGCTCCAACGGCTCCTTCTTCTGCTGCTCTAATTGACTCATCAGACCACTGATAAGGATTCATTAAATCATTGATACTTTGATAATCTTTCCAAACAAAATTACCATCTTCATCAATGGTTGGTGTATGTGCTGACTGTATTTGGTTTTGCACACCTTCTTCATAGCCGTTTAATGCCATGTTCCCTGCTATGCTACCTGCCACTTTGCCTGTGGTTGTTATCGGTTTAGGAACCATATTAGCAAAACGCCTTAGTGCCTGTGCGTTTGCTGACGTTCTACCTACCTGCTTTACTCCGTTAGCTACATCGTCAACAACATTAAATGTAGGTATGATTCCTCGCAATATTGGATTTGCTAATGCACTCTCTACTGCGTTAGTCGCTGTCAGTAAGGCAGAATTTTCTTTATATACTGCGTTTGCTTGCTTAACCGCTTCATCGTGTGGCAACCCCATTTGCTCTAGTTCATCTATTGTTGCTCCTTTTTCTGCCAATGCTTCATATTGTCCTGATATAGCCCCCATGCCTAAATCTTTAAGCAACTGACGTGCATTTCCTGAATTTTCTAATGCGGTGACAGCCCTACCCACAGCAGGGAAATTTTTCCCTACTTTCATTGCCATTCCTGCCACTCTGCCAGCAGGTATCATAGTTAATGCCGTAGGTATTAACATGGAAAGTGCCGAACCTCCCACATTAGCAACCTGTGGGATTGCACCTCTATTAATATCAGTAAAATAATTGAGCCATGCACCCACCCCTTTATCATGTGGTACTTCTACTGTGTCTGGAAGATTAGCCATTCGCAAAGTGGCATTGCGTGTCATTTCTTTACCAAACTGATTTGTAGTATCGCTCAAATCCAAACCTGTTATAGTGTTTCCAAGAGTGCTAAAAAAATTATCGCTAAATCTTTCAACAAGTCCACCTATTCCACTTGTACCCCACATATCACTTTTGGCATTATTAATATCCTGTCCCAACTTATATTCAGGTGAGTTATATAAATCATTATCATATTGTGCAGTTATTTCCTGGTATTTATTTCTGTCCTGCGAATAAGGGCTACTCTCCCTTTCAGCAAGAATACTTCTTAATTTATCAAAAGTGTCTTTTGCCATGGCTCATTTCCTTTCAATAACCTCCAGATGATGATTTACCTTCGGGATAAATTCTGTTGAACAAATCAGCTAATCTGTTATAGTACGGCCCCCATATATCCCTTGGTAAGCCTTCCTTTTTTACAAGGTCATCTAACATTGTTCTTGCTTCTTCAAAGGAATGGTCATCCTCCGCATCATCATAGCTTCTTATTCCACCAGCTGTATTAGAATAACTTTCCACCTTATCAATTAATTGCTCTATTTGTTCTAATTGATAGGCAATTTGATTTGCTTTTTTATCATCATAAGCGTTATTACTGTTGCTGTTCCTGCTTCCACTATTACCTTTTCTTGCAAGTCTATCGGCTATCTGTAGTTTTCTTGCATAAGCTTCAAGTGACATATTTGCTTTAGCTGCCGCAAGTGCTAACTGCTGTTTGAATTTCTGATTAGCTAAATCCTGCTGACGTTTAGCCTGTTTATTCTGTGCTTCAATTCGCCATTGATTAGCCTGTCTTGCATTTTCCCTAGCATTATTCAAGTTCCAATTGTCCTTGAAAGATGGGAAGTTTGCCATCAATGCAGTAGCCCTCTTAGGGTCAGTGCCTACCAAGTATGACAATGCAAGGCTGGCATTTGCAAAGTCCCCATTATCCAATGACTGAACAAAGCCATTAGTATATGTGTTGCTCTTTGCTTCGTTTATCTTTTCGTCAATTTTATTGCGTTCCATCCACGCTTCTATATCGCTGTACTTAAAGCCTTTGCTTTTAAAGAACCTTTCAAGGTTTCGTTTATAATTCGGGTCAGTCATATCTGTTATGTTATATGGGACGGCATTATTAGACTGCCCTCGACTGTTTATCTCCGTCCCGTCAGAAAATTTCCGTAAAATCCCCCATTTGCCAATCCTCTTGCTATTTCGCCAATGGAAGGTGCAGCAAAGTTATATCCATTACCTGCTACTGCCTGTGCCGTTGTAGGATTAGCCATTACATTACTGTTTACAGCAGGTGCGGTCTGTGCCACCTGTACAGAAGCCTGTGCAGGGTTTATATCTTGTGGCGTATTCTGCAACGCTTGATTTGCAGTAGGACTCTGATTAGCCCTAGCTGAATACAGTTTGCGTCCATTCAAATAATCCTGTGCATCCGCATATGAAGCCGTTGCTCCGCTCTGCAACCAAGGCTCTGCCACTTCCATGTTCTGCCTTACCCAATTGGCATGGTCAGCATATTTCTGAGCCACTTCCGGCATACCTTCATTTAGATAATGCTCATACATCAGTTTATCATTCATAATCAGATTGCCACCCTGTGACAGTATCGGCATACCATTAGCAGCTATCAGAGAACCATTAGCCCTTAACATTTCATCACGGCTCATATTTGGTTGATTTGCTACAGCCCTGTTGGTTACATTAGCCAAAAGACTAGGTATATCCATTCTTCCCATATTCCCAATATTCTGTGCCATCTGATTATCAGTCAATGTCCTACTACCGCCATTCAAAGCCTCATCATACGCCCTATCCATCTGCGTTCTGTTCCTATTCCTGTTGGCATTTACTAATCCGTTGCCAAGAGTACCACCCAAGTTATAAAAAGTATTAAGCCAAAAATCTCTGCTTGCCATATATACCACCTCGTTAATTATTTATTGTTTATTTAAATGCAGGTATGCCCATCTGTCCACCTGCCCATGCTGTACCAAGTCCTAATGCAGTTGACAGTAACATATCTCCAAGCGAAGCACTAGGCTGTGTCTGACTGGATGTGCCTTTACCACCCATAGCACTTGCAGCATTGTTGAGGAATGAACCTTCCATATTCCCTGCCATCTGTCCCAAGGTCTGATATGGTGTATATCCTGCGTTTGCAGTACCAATAAGGTTATTACCCAACTGTGCCTGTGTTCCTAATGCACTAAGATAAGACTTTGCCATAGTATCAGCCACGTTTGATGATATATCATTCAGTCCCTTATTGGTTACAGAAGAATTGATTACACCTCTAGTGCCTAGATTGTTAATGGCACTGCCTACAGTTGAATTAACACCTGTTCTTATGCTGTCTGCCATATTCTGTTGGAGCAGTGGGTTTATCTCTCCGTTGGCACTCTGCCCTATAAGGTTTTGACCTCGACTGATTAATCCACTTGCCGATGGTAATATGTTTCTAAACCGGTCAGATTGTACACCTGCGTTGTATTGGTCTAATAACGATGATATTCCTGTCTGTGCCTTGTCAGCATTACCGGCCAACAATGACCATATCCTAGACTCCTGTGCTGATGGTGTATAGCTCATTGTAGTAGAACCTCCACCACCTTTACCGCCACCACCAAACAACTGCAAATCAAAATCAAACATTTTCCGTGACTTGTATTTCATTTTGAAAGTTCACCTCCCAAACAAATATAAACCTGTCGCCATGCTGTGTAGCTGTCAGTTTTTCGCCTTTGGCATTAACAGCATGATACCTTAACTGTCCTTCCTTATTTTCCGTTTCCGTTATCTTAAATCCCAGTCTACGGATAAAAGGCTTAGGTTTACGCACAATAAAAGCAGTTATAGCAGGTAATTTGAACATCTGACACAGCCTATAAGCAATATCAACCCAATAATTCAAATCACCGCATAACTGCCATATGTATACTCCTGTGTCCTCTGCCTTATACTCACAGAAACCATGCTCTGGAGAAAAATAAAAGGTGAATGGTTGTTTGAATTTAAACGCTTCACCTGTGTGTCTGTTGTAATATTCTATCCATTCATTAAGCGTTTTCATCAGTGACCACCGCCGCCACCACCTGCACCTTCCCAAGCCTCACCCATTGCAATGCCTAATCCTGTAATGGTTATAGGCTCTAGCACAGTAATACAATTAACATTACTTGCTACTGTATTACTCCTTTGAAATTTTGAAGTGAAACCCCTGTTTACAACGGCATACCGCCATCCACCATCAGACCATATCTGCGTTGGTGTGACAGTATTGCTTCCGTCTGTAGTAAATTGTGCTACAACAGTTATAGTAGAACCATATTTTACAGTGAACGTGCTTGTGTGGTTTGTGCCGTTATATCCGACTCTTATTATTTGTCTAGTATCGTTTGTTCCATCAAGTTCTGTTACAGTGCAAGTATAATGCGTATCTGATTGTACAACAGTAACAGTACAATTTCCTGTTATTCCTGCATCGCTGATTATCCCATCAATATAGCCTTTTAACTCTGCTTTTAAGGCTGTCAACTTACCATCTATAGAATTGAGTGCATTTTGCACCTGTGTTCTTAAACTGTTTGCCAATGACTCTATACTTGTTATCTGTGAGCTTATCTGGCTTGCCAATTGGTCTATAGTAGACAACCCACTGTTAAGCAGCCGGTACAGTCTTTCAAACTCTGCCTTTACTTTCTGAAAAGCTGATAAAGGCTTCTCTGTACTCCCTGCTTCAAGGTTGAGTGGATAACCTGTCTGATAATTATACTGTGCCATTTACCCCACCTCCACTAAATCACTGTCTATTTTATTAATCATCAATGGTGCATTTACACCCCTTGCTTTCATATCGAAACTCCTGTCACGATACACCATCCACTTTGTATTGAACTGTGTTTCGTTAGGAAATATATAACTATCATCATCTACTATATTGGTCGTTATCTCCCTTATAGTCTTTTCTTTGATTTTTCCTTCTGGTATCGGTACTTCAATTTTACCTTTTGCCATTATTACATCTGCTTTTTGGAATGTGTCACTGAATGGCACATATGCTACCCTTACCCTCTTTAGAAGGTAACTGTAAAACGATGTGTCAGTCTTAGCCGTAATCCTCCAATTAACAGGCGTTGCTGTATTTGAATATAATTCATCATAAAACACACCATTCATTAGCCGTGTAACCTTGTCAGCCTTTACCAAAAGCACAGAAAAGTAATCAGTAACCAAATCCATTACCCTGCTCTTAAACTCACGTTGCAGAAAGGCTCTGAATGTCACATCGAATATTATTACATTACCGCCTCTTGATGTTATCCAAATCTGATTAAGTATCGGGATAAACACCATTTTCGTTTCTTCAATATCCAAATCACTAAATAAATTATTTATATTAACTGCAATATTCTGTGGTTGAATATCACCATAATTCTGTGTTGTTTGTAAATAAAACAAGCTATCCCTGGACAGTATAAAAACCCCGTCTTGAATAGCTGTATAACAATTCCTGTTGAGAATATTTATGTTTCTTGCAACTTCAAGCAAATTCCAATTAGGATAATTGCCTGTTAATCTGTATATTTTCCCGTCTGCCTTGATAATGATTATGTCAGATGATAAAGCTGTCACTCCGACAATATCCGCAGCACCTTCTTCACCTTCCTTGTAACCTACATCAATCCATTTAGATGTACTATCGTCACTAGATGTATCTGTCCAATTTTCTTCATCTCCTACACCACTTGAAACAAGCGTATATTTATACCATATCCACACACGACCATTTTTTACAAATACACCATTGCATACAGCAGGACTTGACGCTATTGTTTTTAGCTCTAAACCTGTCCAATACTGTAGTTTTCCACCGCTGGCAATGAGCAATCCATACTCCCACATTACAGCCATTGGTTTTTTATCACCGTTAAGCGAACCAATCCTTACAAAATCTGTCCCATCACCCACCATATCTATAAGGTGAGTCTTGTATATGTTCCTGTTTGAGTCAATAACAATGAAAATATTATTTATCTTGTCATAAAAACAATCCGTCAGATTTACATTCGCAGGTGCTTTGAAAATCGTTATTGAGCCACTGCTTGTCTGCAATGCTCCTGTGGATTTGTTGAAATCCATATTAACACATTCAGCCAACTGATTATCTGCTATCATTTCGGGTACAGTTATTGTATTTAGCCCTCCGTGAAAGTCACCCCTGCGTATTACTCTGTCACCTTCTGATTTACTTGACAATCTCATGTTATCGCCCCCAATGCTTGAACGATAATCTGTTCAGCCTGTGTCCTTAACCCTTCATCTTGGTTAATATTAAACTCATGCTGATTGATAGCGTATATAGCAGCCAATTTAATGATAACCATGCAATACACATCATCAGTAAACGGCAAACTTTGAGCGGTGCTTGTTATATCCTGTGGCATATAAAAATACTTCACTGTAACGGTAGATGTCCCATCTGTGATATAAAACTTGTTCCCCTTTCTCATAACAGGAAAACCGCCAGCCGTTCTAACAAAGTTTTTCGGTATATCTCTTGGTGTGGCTAAGCTTACAGTTATTTCATCAACAAGTATAGGGTCATTCCTGTTTATCAATGCACTCGCCAAATATTTTACGGCATCGTTTATATAATCTATCAGTACACTGTCAGTATAACCTGTGTCATACTCATCATTAATTCTTTCCCTTATCTGTGCTATTGCTTCACTTACTAACATTAATCACCACCCCTTACACTCTCCAAGGTAGTTTCTGCTTTGCATGTGCATATTTTCTTGCAGGTATCAGTTTCATAGCGTTATCTGTCACAAACTGAGTTGCTGTGTCAATTTCACCGCTCAATATATATTTTGTGCAGGTAGCAATAAAATCAAAAAATGGTTTTGGCAAATCTATTACATCGGCTACCCCAAATGCAGGAAAAGCAAAACGATACCAAAAAACTACGCTCTGCCGTGTAAACAGTTTATTTCCGCTTATCTTATACTGCCCATATCTTACCAGCCCATCAACAGATGGTGATAGCTCATAACCATTTCTCGCTAAAACCTTGTCCACAGCCTCGTAATCATCAGGCAAATCAAACTCAGCCAAGTTAGCATATGGGTCGTCATAATACACCCTGCCTACCCTTACACTATCATCTGGGATATTGTATTCAACCGCCTTTTCCATAAAGTCACTGTTCGTCATGGCAAAGCGATTAGCTATCAGTCGCATAGCCTTATTGAGTGCATTTAAAATATCCCAATCAGAGTATTTGACTTCGTTTATGTCCTTTTCCTCTATTCTGACCTGCCTTATAATATCGGCTACTGCAATCCCACTCATTTTGCACACCACCCTTGATAATACTTTTGCCTAGTATGTACCCTCAGTGCGGAATGAACCTCAAAAAATTTTTTGATGTATTTCTGATACTCATAATCATCATGGGCGTACTGTGCTTTTCTTGCCATTATCAGCCACGGGTCATAGCTCCACATTTCGGGTGGTATATAACCTAAACAGTGAACGTCCTTCATTCTTTGCCCATACTGATTATCTTCCTTAGCCAATTCTTTTGCTGTGCCGATGTTGAAATGATTTTTCATTTTCACATCGCCTGTTTCTTGATTAACATATATTTCTCTTTTTGTTATCATTTTCAACACCCCATAAAATAAAATAGGGCATATGTCGTTATGACACATACCCTATTTATTTTCCTGCCATTAAACTTAGGCGATGTTCTTGATTGCAGCAGAAGCCAAAGGCTGGGTGGCTTCCAAACCCATAATAGCGGAAGCAACAAAACGCTGATAAGAACCTTCTTTTTTCAACTTGTCGTCCGGAATTACATGTGGTTTGTCGAACCAACGAAGTCTCCAATACGAAGGGTCAATCAGATAAATGCTGTCATTAGCCAGGTTGCGGTGAGTGTTAGCCTTAACAACGCCGAAATCAGTCTCATAAGTAGTAACAACTTCATCCACCCGATGGTCAGTCTGACTACGCTGTGTAGTATGGACATTGGTTGCCAACTGACTGAAACGCCTACGATTTGCGGAGGACAGCCATACTTCACTTGGAGTACCACCACGGCTTGTTGCCATCTGTACAGCGTCATTGATGGAAGTCAGTGTAAATGCACTGCCACCAGCATTGACAACATTGTTTAGCAAAATTGAAACATTGGTGCCTGTATCGGAGAATGTCACCTGCTTACTGGTATCATGCTTCACTGCTCCCTCTAAGGAAGTATAAAGTTCAAACTCTGTGCCTGTGGTGCCGACAGTGCGAACATAATAAGGCACATTGGCAGTAACGCCTGTTGGGAGCGTATCACCAACAATATACACCCACTTACCTGTTACCAATTTGTGAGGGGTGGCAGTAGTCATTGTCTCAGTAGTAGCGTTTACAGTCACACTCATAGTATCTTCCGACAGGAAATAAGGGATACCACCTGTCATTGCCAATGTACCTGTCCCATCTTCTGCGTTAGCCGTGGTATTAGCCATAATAGCAAACTCCATATCACCAGCCAAAGCCTTCAACCGCTTTTCAACCAATCTGGCCAACTCATTCTGCTTAGGGTCGTAGGTTTTCCATGCCTTCTGCATTACGTCAGATACTTCTCCATCTACACGGAAAATCTGACAATAATTTTCCATCCGGCCAACGCCCTCTGCTCGCTCAAAAGTATAAGTATCAAATTCTGAACGCTGATTAACTCGTGGTGGACGGAGGCTGTCAAGCTGCCATTCAAACTTCATTTCATGTGCTTCATCACCATCTGGAATAGAGGACAGAAACGGTGTGTTATAAGGGTCAATGTTGACCAACAATGGTTTTATGTCTCTGTAAAGAGAACCTTCTGCGAGCCAAGAAGCACTCTGACTCTCTGTGTAAGTAACTTGTGGCATATGCACACTTCCTTTCTTCTTGTTACATAAAAATTTTTATTATAACATCTTTGAAATTAAGCCAGTCATAACTTTGCTTCTTTCAAATGCGGATAGATTGCGGAGTTTGCTGAAATCAAAATCCATCCCATCTGTGTTTTCTTTGGTTGGTTGACTGGCATTTTCAACTTTTGGGACACTAGTCCGTTGAGGTATTTTGGTTACCCCTGTGGACTGCTGATATACCTTACGCTTGCAAGTATCATAGTATTCTCTCATTACCTGCAAGTCTGCCATCGTGCAACACTGATTATTTATATTGGCTTCTGCCTGTATAATCCGTTGCGCCTGGCCATAAGGCATAGTCATTTTATCAGCATCCATCATGGCAGTTATTTTTGCAAAGTTAGGTTCATTAAGATTTTCCTGCATTGCAAAATTTCTTATTTCTGCCATACATGAATTATGTTGTGTTATTCTCTGCTCCATGAGAATTTCATTTCGCAGATAATCCTTTAATTTGGCTGTTGCCATGGTTGAGTAGGCTTCCTCGAATTTCTTCTTGGTTTCTGTCCCATTCTCCATGTACTCTATATTTTCCAAATCATCAGCCTTTAAATTCATTGAAGCCATCGCCTGAGTTCTTGCTTCCTGCATTATCCTTTGCATTGCCTGTTGTTCGGCTAATGCTTTCTGAGTCTGCATTTCCCTCATCTGTGCTTCCTGTTGTTGCTCATACTGCTTCTGTACCGCCAAATTCATCAAAACCTGCCTTTGCTCTGGCGATACCCTACTTTCGTCTAACATTCCGGCTGCGGATGCCTTTACAAGCTCATCCATGCTTTCATAGTAGTTAGGTTCCGTAAGAGAAGGTTCAGTAGGTGGCTTTTCTTCATTAGGCTGTGTTTCTGTGGTATCTCCCTCAGTCTCCACAGTCTCCCCTTTCTCGCTTACCTCGGTTTCTGTAGGCTCACGGCTTCCAAATATGTCTCCTGTTATCTCCAGGCGGCTGTTCCCTTTTTCGTCCTTGACAATTCGGGCTGAACCATCTTCATGTTCCTTGGTTTCCTCCTTCGGAGCAGATTCAGCAGGAGCAGTAGTCGCTGTGCTTTCAGCAGGTGCTACGCTTGTTTCTACCTCATTTGTCATTGTAACTTCGTTTTCCATTAATTATCCTCCTTATGTAGTTTGTCAGAAGCTATTTTTCCCTCGGCTACTATCACCGACAATTCTTTCAACAACTTATAACATGCCTTGTATTCATTCTGAATACCTTCAATATCTACCGCAGGATGTGTCAGTATCTTCTCCAACAAGTCTTTTTCAATCCTTGACTTTAACTTGTCAATAAACTCAACAAGCTCATTTGCAGCCATACCATCTTTAGCTTTTTGAATATTGACCTTCTTTTTCTCGTCCTTATTCTTGGGTATACCCCTTGGCATTATCTGTTACCCCCTTTTACATTGGCATCGAACAACTCTTTTTCTGCAATATCATCTTCTGGTACTTGAATACCAAGATAATCCATAATAGCTTTGTCCTTTGCTTCAATAGGCAAATCCTTGTAATTGAGCGACATTCTAGGAATACTAGACCGTTGCAACTCAGAATCAAGTTTGGTACGCATAAGAAGAATCTGCTTATCAAGTTCTTTCTGCTCTGCTTCTTGTTGCTGTTTTGCTTTCTGCTGTTGCAACTGCTTCCACATATCAGAGTCAGGGTCAAGAAGATAATTCTGTACATTCCGTACTCCCATCTTCTCAAACAAATCTTTAGCCGTTTCATACCATGATTTTTCGTTGACTACGCCTAAATTCTGCAACATCGGGAATAACTGTTGCATTATCATTATCAGATAATTCATCTGAGCTTCTTTGGTCGCTGCTCCTTGTCCTGTGTTAATGGTCAAATCATAATCAATATCAAGTTCATCTGGTGTAATAACCACCATATCATCATTCACCCTAAACTGTTGATACGGCTCTAAGAACACTTGGTTAAGTTTAATGATGTGTTTGATGATAGGAACAAACGCAGTTTCGGCAAATATCCTTGCCAACAATTTCATGCGTTTGTCAGCAGCACCCATTATCAGGCTAATACCTGTTGCAGACTTGTTAAGACTGTTGCTGTCAAGCCCTTGGTTATACCTTGTACTACCGCTCTGTGCTTCAATTTCGTTCTGTGCATACTGCACAAGTGTCATTGTCGCTGGGTCAATCGGTATATGTGGGCTTATCATCACACTGTCAGAAGGGCTACCATCATTGACAGGTATTATCTCATCGCCATCAAGCAACGCTTCCATGTCAACATTCTGTGCTGACACAAACCGCTGTGGATTGTTATTTTTAGCGACCGCCACTATAACCTGTCTTATCAGTGCTGTTTTCAAATCCTGCAACTGTTCAAGATTGTTAGCTACAGAATTGTCACCAAACGGCAGGTATGGGTCTAATTCTGGACTAAACAGGAAAAACGGAACACTTCTGAAACTGTTCTCCTGCACAGCTATAATGGTATCTCCTACCGCATGTACAATCAGTTTCTCCATTATTCCGTCATTGTTGTAATCCACATTCAGATATGCTTCATACAAATCAACATCCTTAGAAGCCAAATCATCATCACTTAACATCATTCCATATTCATCAAGATATTGGTTTGTATACTGCTGGAAAGATGTTCTGTGTGCTGACTCATGCTCCTTTATAGCCTTATTAACATCTTGGAAAATTCCCTCTCGCTCCTTACGCTTTAGGTAATCTCCCTTGACTGTTTTCCTTTGAGCAACAAACTTGCTTTCATCCAACGTCTTGCCATCGGGAGTAAATCTCAGCTCTGACGGGCTCATATTCTCCAACACAGGAGCATTGTAGTGTACGTCTATTTCATCATACTTTAGAATAGCTCCAATATCGCTGACCAACTTTATGCCTTTTATTTCTATTTTCCCCATCTGTGCCAACTGCAAATACTGTAGGATATTGGTTTCATCAACCATCACTTTCATTTCAGTTCTGGTTTCGTCCCTGTGCCAATATACCTTGGCACAGCCCATGTTAGTAATTAGCCCTTCTCTTATGAAGTTATACAGAAAATAGAAATAATTGTTTTTCTTGTTGACCTGATATTTGACTATTGCTTGAAGTTTTTTGGCTGCCACATCATCATCAATGTTTACACCCTGTATGTCGCAAGGGTCGTCTGTTCCAATGAACACTTCCATAAGTGCTGGAAGCATCCAATCAATAGTTGTTTTTACGTCCTTGCTTATCCAATCACTTGTTTCAGACAAGTTTGGAAATTTTTCCTTAAACAGTTCCTTGGGGGCATCGTAAATCTTCCTTCGCTTAACAAGCTCTGGGTCAATCTGCCCTGTGTAGAACTTTTCCGCACTGTCCCTGCCATTTATGAAAGCCTTATGTATTTTTTCTTTCTCTTTCTTTTTGAGAGTCTTTAAGGAGATTTCCTCTTTCGGTGGTCTTATACTTTGCTCCAAAAGATTAAACCCCTCTGTAAAGTTTGCCATATGCTCACCTCTTACTCTCTCCATTCCATAACAAGCACCTCACACGGAGTATCAGCTATCATGTAGAAATTTCCTGTCCCACCTTCATAGTTGACAGGCAGTGTAAATATATTGTCTGCATCCACAGGATAGCCACATTTAATACTTACATTTTCGCCACCTATCCATACTGTAGCTGCCGCACTTTCAGCAGGTAAGCCTACGGATATTGTGTTTCTTCCGTGTAATGGTTCAGCACCTACCTTGATAGGTGTCGGTGTAGTACCACACTGTACATAGCCTTGAATACATGAACCAACTGAATATCTAAATGCACCTTGCGTTTTCATGCTATCACCTCACATAGCCCCCCATTTAGGGAGCTTATTCTTCTTCCTTAACCTTTTATATTTCATGTTAATATTTACCCTCACAGGAAAAGCAAACGTCAAAGCTAATGCGTCAGCCAAATTCGGGGAAGCTATCCCCCTTCTTTTCATATCATCCTTAGATTCAAGGCAATGCTTACCTCTTGCGTTGATGTGTGCTTCTGGTGCTATCAGTTCTTTTGCGAGTGCTTCATCATCAATGCAACCACCTTCCTGCAACCACTTCTTCATTTCAAACCACATCTCGGCTCGCTTATTCGCATAATCTTCTTTGTCAGATTTTGAGCCAAACGGGACAATCTTCCAATTCGTCCTGCCCATATCTTTACCTGCTGAGTAAATACCAGTACCATAACCCATATCAATGAACACCGCACTAGCTCCATATTGGTCTTGAAAGCCTGCTATCATTCGTGCAACTTCCATGTCATTATCATTCTTCGGCAACTCTTTCAGTTTTTTTGTGTATATCCCCTGCCTTAGATAAATCGCCAAGGTATCATTACCACTCCACGCAGGGTCTACTCCAATAATAGCAGGTGCAAATTTGTACTGCCTTTCCTCAGCTTTCCTTTTCATAGCCTCATCTACTAAATCCCTCGGTATAAGCTGATTGTCTCCTGCACTCGGAAACTGCCCCAAGACACGAACCTTTACAAAGTCACTGTCAATTCCGTACTGCTCTATCCATTTGTTAAGCACACTCTTGTTTGATATAGCCACCCGCCGGCTGTCAAGTTGTAAAGTCTGCCAATACTTACTTTCACTGTGAAAACAGTCGTAAAACTTACCACTGTTTCTTGTCGGATTCCCAAAACAGCACCACGTTATATCGGTATTGGCATCCGTCATGGCACCCTCTGTAACCCTCCATATTTCGTCAAAAATAGCAGATGCTTCGTCAAATATAACCAATATCCGCTTTCCTTGATTGTGCAGTCCTGCAAATGCTTCTGGGTTGTCTTTGCTCCAAGGTATAGCGTCTATCCTCCACGTCTTTTCGTGGCTTTCTTCTACCGAGAATATGGAAGTTGCTGTCATATCAAAAAATTCTCTCCCGATAAACAGCCGATACCATTTTGAAAGTTCAGCCCAGGTCTTTGTTCTTAACTGTGTCTCTGTATTCGCAGTTATTACACCTTTGGTATCTTCATGTGTTGCTATCGCCCAAAGTATCAGCCATGATACCAAAGCCGACTTTCCCGTACCATGGCCTGTCGCTACAGCTATCCGTGTAACTTCATTGAGGTTCATAGAGCCACGCCCTACCTTCAACATGATTTCCCTCTGCCAATTGTCAGGACCAGAACACTCTGAAAGTTCCCCTGTCCCCCATGGAAAACACGCCTTTACAAATCCTAATGGGTCATGCGTGAACCCTGCTATGAAATTGAGTAACTCTATCTTCCCACTCATACAACCTGTCCTTTAGCACCTCACAGGAATCGAACCTGTTTTTATTCCAAATCGGTACATGTTGGCACTTCCCAAAGGATTTGAACCTTTATCTTACAGTTTTGGAGACTGTTGTTTTCCCAATTAAACTAGAGAAGCGTGTTGCATGACAGACTGACGAGGCGGAGGTAATACCTTCCAATCTGCCATGCCTAGCTATATGTATTAAAACCACATGTGGTAATATTCTTTGGCAGGAGCAATCATGCCCTTGACTACTCCTGCCAGTAGCGAAATTCCTATCAAGGAAACTTGATAGCTCGTCAGCCGTTGCCTTTACTTCGTCATTCTCTCAGAAACTACAGCAACGACCAACAGTGTTGAAAAGTTGTTGCCGACCATCTAGGTCACTCAGCAAGGGAAGTTTGGGAATTGAACCCAATCGTTTACCATAAACCCCTTAGGGCGGTAGGACTCGAACCTACATAACTCTTAGTATCACCAGATACTTCCCATATTGGCAGGGGCAAGGGTAATCGAAGCCCTACCTCTTGGGTCAAAGCCAAGCGAACTTGCCATTATTCTATGCCCCGATATTAAAACCCTCTCTCAGCTATACGCTTCATCAAGAGGGGATTGTCGTTTAGTTAAGCCCTTGGTCATACTCCAAACCTCTTTGGTCACTAATTATTTTTGCTCTTTGGTACTCCCAAGGGCTAATTAAACCATTTAATCTGTGGACACCCTCCCCAATAAAAAAAGACACTCTCTTAAAAGTGCCTTTTCCTTCTTGTGTCCACTGTACGAAGTACAATCCCTAGTAAAACCCCGGCTTTTTTCATGCCTTTTCTTTGACATGTCCTCTCACAGTGAACATTGCTTTCAAGTTTTCATAATTTTTTCGAGAGGGGGATTATGACTTTTTCTCTTACTACTGCTTTCCTATCCCCCACTACCCTACTAGGGGTCTGAAATTTTATAATTTCTCCGAGGGAGGGTATATATAAAATTTCTTGCAATCACAAAACATATACCCCACCCATATCCCCACCCCTTTGTTTCTGGAGTGGTTTAGCTTGTCCTGGTGTGTCCTGCTATTAGTTCCGATAACGATTAATTATCGGCAGTAATAATATATTACACACCACAAAGCCTTATGTAGCAAGGGTTGTAGCGTTTTTGTGATTAAACACAGAACTTGAATGTATAGCTTATACAATCACATAATGCAATATTAATTAATACACATGCATTAATTAACGCTGCTAATAGGTGTTATGTCAACAGTGTTATCAGCTATTAACCTTGATCTAGCCTGATTGAGAATATCTGCATAATTATCTGTTTTAACCTCAAGCTTGTTAATATACATGCCATTGCACCTGCATAACATATCAAGTGCCTTTAACCTCTCAAATAGCTTATTATCCTGATTCCTTGCTATTTCTGTTAATTCTGCTAATATCTCATTAGCTTGCATATAAGGTTTTACATCAACCTTAACACCTTTAAGAAGTCCATCAGCAACAATTTCTTGAGATACTTGTTTTATGTCGTATTTTTTGAATATATTGCTTATAACCTCATCAGCTTTATTTTTAATGGTATTATCACTATAACCTGCTAATTTAAGAGCTTCTAAAGGTGCTATATTGTCAATAGTAACTAGTTTAATAAATTTCTTTTGTTTATTATTGGTTCTTGACATATATAACACCTTCTTAATAATTGTAATATAATGATTACCTTAGATATATAAGTAGAAAAGATAAATAATAATAATATAAATAATATACTGGTGAATTAATGAATAATAATAAAGGAATATAAAAAGCAGGATATATATTAATCCTGCTTAAATGATAATGAATATT
>OCVV011213865.1_pt1 | contig 59343 bp, 52 predicted proteins | sample 1539721 | NCBI WGS metagenome assembly OCVV01 (sample SAMN02144230, study PRJEB22623) | gut metagenome | biome: sheep rumen | host: Ovis aries | place: New Zealand
TAAGTGGTGCTCTTACCGGGGTGACTACTCTGGATGCATCTGGCCTTGCAACTCTTCGTGGTGGTATCTCTGTTCCAGCCACAGCTGATGCAAAACATGGCACTCTTGATTTCATTGATGGAGATAGAATAAAGCATATCTCCGTTGTGACATTAGAGGAATATCCGGCATCTCCAGACCTGAATACCATTTACATTATTTATCAAGACTAATATGGATTTATCAGACATAAAAAAGATATACATAGGCGATAAAGAGGTATGGTCGATAGCCCTTGGAGCTACACCAGTCTGGCCAGTGTTGGACAAGCCGGTTGTGTCTGTTGAGCATCTACAATCTGTTGTACCAAACTATATGCTTGGTGTATCGTGGAATTGGCCAGCTGGTGCAACGGAGTGCTGGGTATTTGTTGATGGAAGTAAGGTCGCAGAGGTCACGGAATCTTGGGACCAAGGAGAGCATGGATATTGGGAAGGTGGAGAGTATGCATACGGCTCTACTCATGATGTATATATTATCGCTTATTCGTTTTCTGGCGAAGGACATTCGGGAGAGCCAAGAGCAGCAAGACGCTCTGATACTGTTACCTATACCATAACAGACCCTGCATTTGTTGGAACCACATTTACATTCCAGCTTATCGCCTCTGCTGATAACATCTATCAATGGACCACTGGAAACAATATAAAGCTCTACGCTTGTTTTACAAATGCAACTTGGCCCAGCCAATCACATAGGGAGCAATATCTTGCGAAGTATGATAACATGGCAGAACCTGCAATATCATTCTACTTTCCTTTTGAGTATTCAACCCAAGGCGAAATAATAGCACAGGATTCAAAAGACTTGTTTATAAGTCCTTTTATTATGAATAATATTGATGTTTATCCAGCAGAAATAACTCCTCTTGATGGTACAAAGACACGGTTTGCCAATGTCCTTCTCCTTAAAGAAAATTTCCTTGGCGATGCTGATAATATCTTTGGTTGGACACCGGGGAATCCGCTTGTGCAGAGCTTTGCTTACTGGGAACTGGGCGGCACCAAATACAGATTCTATCCAGCAAATGCACGTGGTGGTCTTGAGTATGAATGCCAGGAAATAGTTTAAGTTATGGCACACGATACTACACATATTTTTGTGGACAGGACAGTCACTCCGAACATAGGTATATCCCTCGCAGATATTGCCTATGTTTTGGGTGATAATTCCGACATGGCAAAGTCACAGAAGGTTAATAAGTACGCAAAATACAAACCTTGTGGAGGAACAAAAGTCGGAGAACTGACGGAGGAAGAGCGCAAGATGCTTAACTGCGGAATAGATACATCTGGGCTATTTTCAAGTAATTATGCAACAATGCTTACCGCTGCAAAAACTGGCGTGGACTGGAATAAAGTAACGCCAACTAGGAGCCGCGTGCTTGATTTTGACGGTTATTATAATTTGGCAAGAGCACCTTATCCACAAATGCCAGACAAGGTTGTAAATACTAGCACACAAGGTTCTTCTGGTGACAGACCGTATATTCTTATATCGGTTTCTCCAAACATTGACACATTCAACAACAAGCAGGTAAACATGAAAGTCGCCGACCTTAAAGGGGCACTCACGAGTACTGGATATAATATATCAGACTTTAAGTTTGCGCTTATTTATAGGGACGCAACAAATACATCTGCTGCTGTTACAAAAGTAGATATGGAGTTCACTGAAGGACAGACTATTGAGAACAACCCGATTATAAGTATTCCGCAGATGTACTTTAATGCACCAAGCACATATGCGGAAACTATAACATATGATTGCACATTCATTGCTTATGCACAAACCGGAAACAACCCAATCTGGGGTTGTCCTATTCCGGGTACTTACTTCCAAGTAAGGGTGGCGTTATTCTATTTAAGCATTGATGAACAAACATTGGAATTCCCAATAACTGGCGGCTCCTCCTCAATGATTATTTCTGGATTTAATTGGCGAGCAGACGGTCTTGGTAGGGTAGATTATCCGCACGCCACTATGACACCGAGCCAAGGAAGTATGAGTAGTAGCTGGCAGGAGGTTGAATTAAATGTTTCTGCAATACCAGCATCAGACACGGGGAATGCTGATGGATATTATCTCAACACGGTTAGAATAGTTGCTGGTGGTGATGCATCACTTCCGGCTGACTTCACAAAGGAATTTAGAATAAAACAAACTTGTAAATACAACCCTTCGGCTGGATATTATATCTATGCGGTTGATAGTTCTGGCGACCAGATTAGCAGTGTAGAATTCAATGCTGCATTGGAGAACGAAACAGCTGTAAGAATCAAGTCTAATCTACCTTGGAAGGTTACACAAATAGCTTGGAGAGATGATAGTGGGGATGGTGCTTGGTATAGAAATGCGGCAGATAACGGCTGGGTGGATGAAGATGGACAAGCAGTAACACCAGACATTCACTGGTATCCAACACTCAATAATGTTAACGCAGACAATACAATAATCGGATATATAACATCAATGCGCTACCCAACCGTACCTCTTGATAGAGAGTATCGCATACACTTTGAATCAGTAGATTCAAGCAAGGGTCTCGTTTATACATTGCTGTGTCATCCTGTTAGTAATCAATCATAAAATAAAAAATCATAATGAAGAATCTTAAGAATTTTGAAATTGAAAACCTCGTAAACGCAGGAGTGCTTGCACTCACAACCAACACGCTCAGCTCTGCTGATGCTTATGTGGTATTCAAGTTTCGTAAGGCTGTAAGGGCTGCTATGATTGCTCTGGAAGATAGCCGTAGGGAAGCACTTGTGGAAGCAGGAATAGAAGATGGTCCAGCCTTTGAAAAGCGCAGGAAAGAATTATCTGATATCACAGAACCCACCGAGGAACAGAAATCAGAACTCGCAGAACTTAACAACAAGTTCAACAAGTTTACGGAGCTTGTAAAGGCCCTCTACGATGATGAGGTAACATTACCTACCATCAAGCCTATTTCCTTTGATGCTTGGCATACATTAATTACAGAGAACAAAGCTTCGAGAATCAATGCCTATATAGAGGAGTTGCTTGAAGGCGTTCTTTGGGATGAACCAGAAGAATAAGAATTAATATGAAACTACTGATAGATAGAGCTTGGAAAAAGCAAACATATACCATATCAAGATTGTTTGTAAATGGTGTTAGATTCTATGAATCTCTTGAAGATAAAGATAGAGGTTTGAAACAAACTGATAGTCTTGCAAGAATAGCTACAATAAAAGTTACTGGAGAAACAGCAATACCATCTGGTGTATATGAGATAGATATGGAGACAGTATCACCAAAGTATGCATCAATATCTTGGTATAAGCAAAACTGTAATGGTGGAAGAATGCCAAGGCTTAAGTTTGTTCCGGGGTTTGATGGCATACTTATACACCCCGGAAACACGGCACTCGATTCATATGGGTGTGTACTTGTGGGTAGAAACCTACAAAAAGGTAAGCTTTTACAATCAAAAGAAGTATTCAAGCAGCTTTATAAAAAGCTTTACGATGCACACAAGAGAGGTGAAAAGATAACAATAGAAATAAAGTAGCCATGACAAAACAGAAAGCTATACAGAAGATATTGAAAGATATGGGTATGCACAGTAGTTATGAAGACTATGTAATTCAAACTATTGGCAAGCTTGGATGTGATGATAATATAGATTTGGAAACAATAAGCGCAATAAAGCAGGTTATACTTAATGATTTGAGTAATTAATATGGGCTGGAAAGACTTATCCATTAGAGATAAGGCTGCTATAATAAGGCAGTCTGTCTCTAATGGTATATATAATCTTGGAGAAATAAAAAATCGGTTTGATAAAGACCTTGAAAACTTCAGAGACAACGATGCAAACTTTGTTGAGAGGTTAAGGAGCAATGATACAAGATATATACAGAATGAGGATGGCTCAAAATCTACACATAGATTAGGATATTTTACAGAAGGAAATAGTGCTGTAATATATCCAGAAATTCAAGATAATAACGGAAATCTTGAATATGGTACAATAGATAGTGCAATAGAGAGGGGTGATACTGTTAGAACATCTATTCCATTTGCTAAATATTATACAGAGAATTACAAGAAAGATTATCCAGAATTCTTTAATAGGTTTGATGAAGGTGGAGATAAAAACACTATAAATCACCAAAAATACAATGCAGAACAAGTTAATCCAATGTATGATTACTTGAGAGAGAGTGGATTAACCAATGAACAGGCTTCTGGATTACTTGGCAATCTTGCAGTAGAGAGTTACCTTAACGCTGATATGAAACAAGTAAATGGACCAGCTTATGGACTTATGCAAGCAGAAGGAGCAAGAAAGAAAGCCATGCTTGCATATAATAGAACTCCATATTCTTTTGGCTCTGGTTTATCTCCAGAAGAACAACAGCAACTGGATTATATTATAAATAAAGGTATACAAAACTACACTCCCGGAGAGTGGGGAGAGTCTGGTTTTAATGGAGCAAGGCATGCAAGAAATGCTTTTCTAAATGCAAAAACAACAAGAATGGCATCAGATATTATTACAAACAACTTCTTAAGACCGGGAAAACCAAATCTTAATAGAAGGAGAGTAATGTCTGATTACTACTATAATACTCAAAAAGAAAGAATACCATATCAAATTGAATCTTGGAGTAATATATTAAAATCTTGGGAACAATGAAAGTAATCTACAACAACATTCTACCATTTAAAGGGTTTTGTGCAATCAATCTATTTGGGGTTGTATTTGCAAGAAAAGAGTACGAGCCATTAAGAAGTTCTACCATCCAGCACGAAGAAATCCATACCGCTCAGATGAAAGAACTTGGATATATTGTATTCTATATTATTTACTTTTTTGAGTGGGTTTACAGGTTAATATTCCACACAAAAACAGCTTACATGGGCATATCTTTTGAGGTTGAGGCTTACAACAACCAATGGAGAAACAGGTATCTTGAGTATAGGAAACAATATGCTATGTGGAGAATAAAGAGAAATAATAAAGAAAATTAATAAAAAGTTTTGTGTTGTTAAACTTTTTGTATACATTTGCAGAAGTACCGCAGTGATGCGTTGCTTCAGTTGGGTTTAAGTTTTGGTTGTTTAGTTAGTGCTGTGTAAGCAGAAATGCTGAAAACTTCTCATTAGCTCAGTAGGTAGAGCGTCTGGCTGTTAACCAGAAAGTCCTTGGTTCGAGCCCAAGATGAGGAGCAAAAAAAACTAAAATGTTTACATATGAAATTTGAACAAGTTTTAGAAGCGCTAAGGTCTGGCGAAAGACTGGTAAATTCAAGGATGTCTACTAATAGGCAATTTATTGTTAAACAAATACCACAAACAATATCTTGCGAAATAATACCAAAGATGACAAGTTTGCCAGAATCTGCAAAAGATGTGTGTAAATATGGTGGTATATCATATCACGACCAAGTTTTAATCTGCACTTGGGATAGTGAGCTTGAAAGATATAAAGCAACTAGCTATATACCAACTTGGGAAGATATTTTTGACGAAAGCTGGACAATTGCATAATGTGTAAATGGTTTATAGAATCTAATAGGTGGAAACACTTTGTGCTTGCAATTCCAGAGGGATTGCTATTAACCATATTCTTTGCAGCCGGTTGTGGTACTGGTATGGAAGTAAAGGATTGTCATTATGACCAAGATAATGCTAATAAGCCAATATATAAATGGAGTTTCAAAAATTGGGATTGGCTTGATTGGTTATGTACTTTTCTTGGTGGATTAGTTGGACAAGCATTACAAATTTTAATAATTTATCTTATATTATGCCAAAAGTAAAAATAGACCCGTGGCAAGCAGACTATGATGCTGACACAATGGCCCGGTATCAAGAAATTATGAATGATGCCCAGAGAAGAAATAGAGCTATGAAGGCTGCTGCAAAGAAAGAAAAAGACCTTGAAAAAAGTCTTAGGAACATGAAGGCCGTAACCAGAAAAAGAAAATAATATGAAAGAATTATTAAGTTTTATTATTGTATGTCTATATGTTCTGTGTAGCATAGGCAGTACTGCATATCTATTCTATTTTCATCAGCCACTATTTGCGATTAGTACAATAGCTCTTGCAATTATGGCATTCCCTACGTTTAAAAAGTCTTGGGATAAACTTAACTTTAAAGAAAAATAGTATTAGTTCGGGATGTAGTTCAGTTGGTTAGAATGCTGCATTTGGGATGCAGTGGTCCTCTGTTCGAGTCAGAGTATCCCGACAATAAGCCACTATAGCTCAATAGGTAGAGCGTTGGTTTTGTAACCCAAAGGTTGTCTGTTCGATTCAGATTGGTGGCTCAAATATTTTAATAATATGGAAGAGAATAAAAGTAGGTATAAATGGATGGTTGCAAGCAATGTAAGAGAGCTTGTAAACCTTATGAATGAATATGGTATAAAGAAAAGCAATATAGTTTCTTTATTGTATAACGAGCAATATATTCTTGTGTATACAGAATAATATGGATATTGATAAAAGCATACCAATTGGTAGTGAGGAATATAATGAGGAACCGGTGTACTTCTGTGCACACTGTTTGTCTCTTGCAATCAAAGATGTTGGCATAGGATATTGTTGTCTTGATTGTGGTTCAACATCAATAGCACATGCAAGTATAGAGAAATATGATGAACTGCACCAAGCAAAATATGGTAAGAAGAAATTCTATAAATAATTAATATAAAACAGTTTAAATATGGAAGAGAATAAAACAAAGCAGGAAGAAAAAACAATTACTATCTCATTTGCTGAATATGAAAAGCTTGTTACCGAAAACAAGAGCAGGGAGATAGCATATAACAATCTTCTCCAGCAGGCAAGACAGATGAATGAAGCTCTCTCTGAAAAGAGAATGGCTATGTTGTTCAGGGTTGTAGAGAATAGTGTTCAGTTCAGTGATGAGTTTGTTGAGAGATGTGCAAAGGAAATTGAAGAAGCACTTACAATAAGTGAAGAAAATGCAAGTAAATAATTATGAGGTAAACAAAAGGCTTGAGGTACCCTGTACAAATAAAACATTTTACAGGTTATGGCTATCCTTTCTTATACCGGTTCATAGATTTACTCCGCAGGTTATACTTATTGCTTCAGAGCTCCTTAGACATAGACAGGAATTGAGTGCAAAAATCCTTGATGAAATATTTCTCACAAAGGAACTCATGGGCAAAGATGTAAGGGAGCAGATTATGAAAGATTGTGATGTTACATTATCTACCTACAGGGTTACTATAAACAAGCTTAAGAAAGGTGGATTCTTCAAAGATGGTATGATTAATCCAAGATTTATACCACATATTGATAATCCGGAATCGTTTAATATGTTATTGATGTTCAAGATAAAAGATGAACAAAAGAACATATAATATGATTGCAGAAAAGCTTGGTTTAACAGAAAGTGATGTAAGATTTGCATATGAACATTATTGGAATTATTGCAGAAAATATATAGAATCACTTCCGTTTGACCAAGGTTTAAGCGAGGAACAAATAAAAGAATTAAAGCCTGATGTACATATATCAAGAATAGGAAAATTCTACATAAGAAATGTAAATAGGGCTATATTATATAACAAGAAAAATTTAAAAGAATATGCGAATAGTAGAAGCAAGACCAATGCTAAATCACATATTGACAACAGCAGATGAGTATGAGTCTGATGTTATTAAGGATGGTATTATAGATACATCAAAAGAAGAGGGCATAATAAAAGATATTCAGAGAATAGTTGCAGTTGGGCCAAACTGTTTCGATGGTCTGAATGTTGGTGATATGGTACTCATTAACCCAATGAACTATTCAAGGCCTGAACATTCTTTAAGGGAAGGTTCCGTTCTTGAGAAAAGCAAGGATGAGGTTAATATGGTTGTTTCTTGGCCAAAGATTGAGATTAATGGTAAGCAATGCCTATTCCTTTATGATAGAGATATAGACCTTATTATTGATAAGGTTTCATATGATGATGAAAAATAGTAAATAGCCCACAGAAATGTGGGCTTAATACTCTTATTATGAAGTTAATAAAGTACGAAAATTATCAAGTTCAGCCAGCTGATGAAATATTCTTGCTAAAAGATTTCAGAAAGCTGTTTAATGCAGACAAATCAAAAAATAAAGAAAAATTTATGGAGATTTTGTCTGTAATATACTTCTGTTATGACCCAAGAAGTACATATGCTGATATATTTGATGAGGATGAAAGGCTTAGTGAGGTTATAAAACAAGAGGGACTTGATTATAGCTTTAAAATAACTCCAGAGATACGAAAAGCAATAGATACATATGTAAGAGTAACAACAACTACATCACAGAAACTTCTCGATAGTATGAGGAAGTCTATTGCAAAGATTGGTGAATTTCTTGAAAATGTAAATCTGTATGAAGTTGATGATAAGGGTAGGCAAGTATACAATGTTTCACAGATAGTTCAAGCAACTGATAAGATACCACAACTTGCAAAGAAGCTTATAGAAACAGAGAAGATTGTCAACGCGGAAATTACAGAACAAGGTAGAATTAGGGGTGGTGAAGAGCAAGCTCATGCTTATGAGGCTGGATTTTAGTTATGCTTGATTTATTTGAACTTGAAAGGCTGTTCAGCAATTGGCTCAAAGCAAGGTCTGAATATACTTGCGAGGTAATACCAAGGTACAAAACATATGCTGGTAATCATAAGATAGAAGTTGAAATATATAGAAAAGATGCAAACAACAATAAAGAACTAATCAATACAATATCTGTTACGGGAAAGAATATTGAAAATATGTGGGATAAGGTATTTGATAGTATGTTTGCATACTTTATGGAGGTTGGTAAAAATGCAGTTTAATAAATATCAGACATCAGAAGAAGCATTACATTTAGATAGTTTACCAGATGAGGTTAGAGAGGAATTCTATGAGTGCCTCTCTATTCCTTTTATTAAGTGGTTGGTATCACCAGACAGGCCAAGAGCTTGTGATTTGCAGAGAGATGACAAGGGCAGGATTATAGTTGATGTAACTAAACCTCATATACTTGAGGATATGGATTACTTTAGGCCAGTTGCAATACACTTTCAGAAAACAGGTAGGCTTACAGACCTTAAACCAAATGGCAATCCAAATAGTGCATATGGTAAATGGATTATAGAAGAGGTTAGAAGATGTAGAGAAGGTTATGTAAGAGAAACTGATGGTGAGTGGGTGACTGGTAATATGTATTATTTTCTCAACTACTTCCCAATAGCACAAACAAAGACAGTTGTTGGTAGCAATAAAGGAAAAAGGGTGATTGACTTCCCGGAGGTTTGGGATGGTAATTATCTGAGATATCACTATATAGAGCAGGCTCAACATGGTGGATTATTCAACTGGGAGGGTGGTCTCAATGGTGCTGAAATATCTGCCAGAGGCAAGACCAAATCACTGAGTATGGCAGCTATAATGTCCAAATATTTCACGCTTGGTGAAAGTGATGAAATCAACAGGGCAGTAAAGGTTATGGCTATGGCTTATAGCAAAGAATACCTTACAAATGATGGCATACTCAATAAGTTTCAAGCATCGCTTGACTTTATAGCAACACATACACAATTTCCACACCTATTACTAAAAAACAGTCTTCAGGATATGAATTGGATAATGGGCTGGAAAAATCTTGATACAGGAGCAAGGGAGGGAACCCTTAATGAAGCAAGCGGTGTTGCAGTAAAGGATGATGTTGGAAAGATAAGAGGTAAGCGACTAAACTTTGTTATAGGAGAGGAGTTTGGAAGCTTTAGTAACATAAGGGAAATATATAATATATTGCTACCATCTGTAAGGGAGGGTAAATATGCTTTCGGAACAGTATATCTGATAGGTACATCTGGTGAGAAACAGTCAGACTTTAATCAGGCAACAGAGATAATATACAACCCAAAGGGTTATTATATGTACGCGCTCCCAAATGTATATGACAAACCCGGAGAGGGTAGAAAACAAATAACATTCTTCTTTCCTGAATACATAAATAGAAAGGGCTGTTATGATGAAAATGGTAATTCTAATGTGGCTAAGGCTCTTATTGAAATACTTCTTGATAGATATAGGATAAAGTATAACACAACAGACCTAAATACAATTACAAGAAGTATAGCAGAAAGACCAATTACACCACAGGAAGCTCTGCTTAAATCAAAAGGTAACAAGTTCCCTGTAAATGAGCTCAATCAAAGACTTAATGAGCTTGATGTAAACAGTAGTGAGTATGATGATGTTTATGTTGGAGAGCTTGTAGAAAACGGTGATGGCGAGGTTGTGTTTAGGGCAACAGCAGACCAGCCAATAAGGATATACCCAATAGAAAACAATATGACAAAAGGTGCTCTTGAGATATTCTGTATGCCACAGAAAGATAGTAATGGCAGAGTGCCGGCTGGTAGATATATTTGTTCTTCGGACCCAATCGACCAAGACGCAACAACAGATTCAACATCACTATATTCAACATTTGTAATGGATTTGTTTACTGATAATGTTGTTGCTGAATATACTGGCAGAAAAGAATATGCAGAACAAAACTATGAAGTATCAAGACTGTTATGTATATTCTATAACTGCAAACTTTTATATGAGAACAACTTGAAAGGAACATTCTCATACTTCAGCAAGTTGGGTTGTTTACATCTTCTTGCTGATACACCAGAATATCTTCAGGATAAAGAGTTGCTTAAGCTTGGAACAATTGGTAATACAATGAAGGGTGTTAGGGCAACAAAAGCTGTAAACAACTATGCTGATGACCTTACAAGAGAGTGGCTCATACAGCCAGAAACTATTATAAAGAAAAATGAAAATGGTGAAGAAGTTGAGACAACAAGAAAAAAACTGTTTTCATTAAGGAACAGGGCGCTAATAATGGAGCTTATAAGGTATAATAATTATGAGAATTTTGACCGCGTGAGAAGTTTTGGGCTTTTAATGCTATATAGAGAACAATTTAGAATAGCTGCTGGTGGTGATGTTACAGATAGTCAGGAAACATCATCAAGCCAGCTTGCTTTTGACCCATTCTTTACAAGGATTCTTAATAGGGGAAAAGAGTAGTAGTTACAATTTAATTTACAACAAATCAACACTTAATAATTTGTTTATGCATTTGAGTTTATAACTTATTTTGTTTAGATTTGCTGGTAATATTATCATAAATAATTATTTATGCTACTTGATAGTGTCAATATACAGGGCGGTTTTCCGAGCCAAAAGGTTGGATGGAGAAAGAAAACCAAGATGTGGGGAGCACAATGCGTAGAGTGGGGTGCAAGCAAGAACTACTTCACTGATACAAAGGTAAGGAATTCTATGCTTCACAAGAAGATAAACTATGACCTTGTGAACAACAAGATTCATATGTCAGACCTTGCTATTGTGCTTAATGCTTCAAATCTTGGTGATGATATTGTACCAGACAAGATTCAGCATTACCCTATAATAAATAGCAAACTTAATGTTCTTCGTGGTGAAGAAGCTGGAAGAACATTTGATTATAGTGTCATAGTAACCAATCCAAATGCTGTATCTGAAATAGAAAAAGCAAAGCAGGCTGAAATGGTCAGCAGGATTGAACAATCTATTGCTGAAAGCTCACAAAGTCAGGAAGAGTTTGAATCAAAGGTTCAATCCGAGCTTAAATATATGACGACAACTTGGCAGGATAGCAATGAACTTGTGGCCAACCAGTTGTCTAATCATTACTGGAGAGAATATGATTTTAAGTTCATGTTTAACAGTGGTCTGATTGATGCTGAAACATGTGGTGAAGAAATATATCAGGTTTATCTTCAGAATGGTGAACCAGCAGCAAGGAAGCTTGACCCACAGCTTGTTGATATTTATCGCAACAGCAATTCATCGAAGATAGAAGATGCTGATATGATAGTTATCAACAATTACTGGAGTAAAGGAAAGATTATAGAAACCTATGGAGATATACTTACAGACAAGGAGGTTGAGTACATAGAAAACTATAAGTCTGGTTCTGATTATGATTCATTCATGAGAAGTGATGGTCTTGGCTCACCGGAAGCAATTGTTGGATATAGGGTTGGTGAGAGACCAGATGGTTCAAAATATTCTGATGGTATAAGTCTTTGGGAGGATAATCACCAAGACCTCACCGCCGATGATTTGTATATTCCAACAGACACTATTGGGGAGTATCTACCCTATGATGTATATGGCAACATAAAGGTTAGTCAGGTATACTGGAAGTCTTTAAGGAAGATTAAAAGAATTAAGTCTTACAATCCCATTACAGGAGAAGTTGAGTATAGTCTTCACACAGAAGATTATAAGGCAAACAAGGAAATGGGTGAGGAAGAGCAACCATATTGGATTAATCAGGCTTGGCAGGGAGTTAAGATTGGGGAGAAGTTATTTGTAGATATAAAACCATGCCCTATACAATTCAACGACCTTGACCATCCATCAAAGTGTCACTTTGGTATAATAGGTTCCATATATAATATAGGTGGAGATGAGCCCGTGTCTATGGTTGATTTGATGAAACCATACAGCTATCTTTACGATGCTACAATGCACAGACTCACAGACCTTCTTTCAAGGAATAGGGGAAAGGTTATAGACCTTGACCTTTCTCTTGTTCCAGAGAAATGGGATATTACAGACTATGTGAAGATTCTTACCGCTCACGGTATTTCTGTAAGAGATAGTTTTAGAGAGGGTAATGCTGGTGCTGCAAAAGGAAAGCTTGCTGGTCTTATGAACAACGCTTCATCAAGAACAATAGACCTTGATATGAGTCAATCCATTTCTGCACTTATCAATATCCTTGTGATGATAGAGCAGATAATGGGCAAGGCCGCTGGTATTACAGACCAAAGAGAGGGACAGATTCAAAACAGGGAAACTGTTGGTGGTGTTGAAAGAAGCGTGCTTCAATCAAGCCATATTACTGAGTGGATATTTATGATTCACGATAATCTCAAGAAGAGATTTATTGAGGCATTTATTGACATGTGTAGAGCTGCTCTCAAGGGTACTGTAAAGAAATTCCAATATGTTATTTCTTCAGACCTTGCAAAGCAGATTGTTACTGTGGATGGAGATACATTCTCAATGAATTCTTATGGGCTTGTTGTGGACAACTCTTATGATACACAAGAGTTTACAAAGAATCTTCCTACAATAATCCAAGCTTGCTTACAGAATGATAAGCTCACAATGAGTGGTCTGATTAGACTGTATAATTCTACATCAAGAGCAGAAAAGCAGAGGGTTATTGAGGAGGATGAGCAGGCAACATATCAAAGACAAGCTGAAGCACAGCAACAGCAACTCCAGAGCCAGCAACAAATAGCTCAAATGGAACAGCAGACAAAGCAACAGCAAATGGAGCATGAAGCTGCTATGAATACTGAAAACAATGAAACAAAGATACTTGTTGCAGAGATTCAAGCACAGGCAAGGATTCAAGATGATGCTAACAATAATGGTCAAATGACTGAAGGAGAAAGAGCTAATCTTGATGAAAAGAGAAAGCAATTTGATGCTACCAACCAACTTAATAGAGATAGGTTAAACTTTGATAAAGATAAAGCAAAAACAGATGCAGAGTTGAAAAGAAAACAGATAAGCAATAAAAGTAAAGCACAATAAACATTTGATAAACAAATTTATTTAGCAGCACAAACGTACTGCTAAATTATTTATTAAAACGCTTGTAGATTATTTAAAGTTTATCTATAATTGCAACATGAAATTAAGGGATTATATTATAGGACTTGTTGCAATCGCTGTATTGTTTTCAGTGGTATATTGCTTCATGTCTATTAATAAATCATTGAGAAAATCCCTTGAGATTTCAAAGAAAAACGAGCTTGCCTATATAGCAGAGAATGATTCACTAAAGAGTAATTCCATACAGTTCAAATATACAATAGCAGAGCTTAACCATAGCAACGATTCTCTTGTTAAAGAGATGGTTTCGCTCAAGAGAGATTTAAAAGTTAAAGATAAGCAGCTCGCTTCTTTGGCTTATCTTCAATCAATAGCAAACATAAAAGATACAATAAGACTTACAGATACAATCTTTGTTAAAAATACAAAGGTTGATACAACGGTAAATAATAAGTGGTATACAATTGGTTTACATCTTGAATATCCACAAATGGTAGGTCTTAATATCAAAGTTCCAAGTGAAAAATATATAGTTGCTTCATACAAAAAGGTATTGCTTAACCCATCTGACTGTAAAGTTAGAGACTGGTTTAAGAAGAAGAGTAAAATAGTGGAAGTTGAAGTTGTAGAGAAGAATCCATTTATAATTAATGAAAAACAAAAATTTATTGAAGTAATAAAATGAGCGCGGAACTTTGGAATATTATAGGCTATTTTGCTTCTGCAACAGCCGGTAGCTTTGCATCTTATATCTTTGCAAGAAACAAATATAAGACAGAAGTACAGGGTGCAAAGATAGATAACTTTGACAAGTCTTTGGACAGCTATAAAAAGATGTACGAAGATATGATTGCCAACATGAAAGAACAGAATGATTTGGTAATCGCTCAAAACAGAAATCTATCTGATGAGAAACTTCAGCTTATAGAGGAAAAGAAAGAGCTTAAGAAAGAGATTGTTGAGTTGAAGAATGAGGTTGCTGAAAGTAGAAAACAGATAATGACCCTCACAAACTTTGTGCTTGCTTCTGCTATCAAGCGAGCTGATGGTGGTGAAGAAAATATACTCACACCGGAAAGTCTTGAATCATTAAAGAAGATTATGATGGTTGATAAACAAAATAAGAAATAATGGAAATGGCTACAAAAAGAAGGAAATCAGACCCAAGAACACCAAGGGCTGGTCTTAAAACAGGAAAAAGAAGACTTGGTAATGGTGGCAACCTAAAAGCTTGTGGCGGAAAAATCAGACATAAATAAGAGATTATATAAATTAACAATAATCTCGCTTAAAATTATACCAATGCTAATAGCGTTGGTATATACAATAAATACAGTGTTATGTCTGATTGGTATTGATATATCAGCACTATCATATATCGGTGGAGTATCATTATTGCCTTTGGCTTTTATGTATTTATGTTCATATGCTTTTAGGTTTTGTGAATATCATAGAATGTTCTTACACTATATTCTTGTTGTAAATATAATAAGTGCTATAGATTTTCACTTTAATTTACCAATAAGCGATGTAATGTTTGCAATAATAAATAGTATAGTGATTGCTATATTCTTGTTTTTAATACTATATTTGCATCAAAAGGAGACAAAAAATGATAGGCCTGATAAAACAACAGCTCATTAGAATTGTAGATGATATAGATGCTGGTAATACAAATATATCAGAGGATGATGCAATAAGTGTTGCAAGAGCATTGAATGAGTTTGCAAGAGAAAATGGTATAAGCAAATATCAAGCATATACATACCTTAATATAAGTAGAGCAACGTTTGATAATCTTGTAGCTGAAGGTAAACTGCCAAAAGGTAAGAAGGTTGCTGGATTTAAAGAGTTGAGGTGGTATAAACAGGATTTGGATAAATATATAAAACTAAATAAAAATGAAAATTAATTCTATTTTAATTCAGGAATATGAGCCAACCGTAATGAATGTTGGCTGGCTGAAACCATCTACTGGAGAGCTGTTGTTTCCATTAAATGGTGCGTGGGTATCAACAAATAAAAAGGAAGAGCCAGAAAATACTCAAGACAATCAAGAACCAAGCAATTCTGATGATGGTGAATCATAATATATGACAAATGCTGAAGAAAGAGAAATGTTGTTACTTTTAAGAGAAAACAATGTTCTCTTAAAGCAGATTGTGTCGTATATACAACAGAAAGAAAACGGTTCTCCAATAAAAGATTTTATGATAAATTATATAGCAAACAAAGCTGCTGATACATTCTAATAAAACCTAAATACATTACTAAATAAAAACCCCTTGCAGAGTAATCTGTGAGGGGTTTTAGTATTGTTGTCTTTCCGGAAAAACACACATTATATTTGCTGCCGTAAGCTTACAAAAACAAATTAAACAAACAATTTAAAGTTAAATTTATTATGGCAGAAGATACAAAAACTTATGTATTTGGCAATGGTGATGGCTATGGTTCTGTTCCAGCTTGGCTTGCTATGAACAATGGCAACAATGGATTCTTTGGTGGAAATGGTCTTGCTGGTGGTGCTATTGGTTTTATCCTTGGTCTCCTCTTTGGTAATGGTTGGGGAGGTTTTAGTAATTTTGGTGGTGGTAATTCTGGTGCAGCAGCAGCTCTTGGTGCACAGGCTACAGCCAACAATAATGCAGAAACTGTACTGCGTGCAATTGATGGTACAGATGCTGATGTAAGGCAGCTTTCTACAATGTCTGGTTACAGTCTTGATGCTATCAAGTCTGCACTTAGTACTGTAAGTACAAGCATTGCTACTCTTGGCGGTCAGCTTGGAATGTCTTCACTTCAGGTTGTTAATGCTATCCAGAGTGGTAACGCAAGTCTTGCTTCCCAGCTGTGTCAGTGCTGCTGCGAGAATAAACTTCTTGTTACATCTCAAGGTTATGAAAACCAGATTGCTACACTCAATCAGACCAACACTCTTGGTACTGCAATCAGTGGGAGTGGCCAGCGTACTGTTGATGCTATTGCAGACCTTAAGACTACTATGGTTAAGGAGTTCTGTGATGCTAAAGAGCGTGATATGCAGAATGAAATCAACACCAAGAATGAGGTTATCTCAACTCTCCGTGGTCAGATAGACAATGCAAACCAGACAGCTCAGATTGCAGCCATTCTTGCACCTATTCAAGCAAAGGTTAATGAGATTGAAAACAGACAACCTAATACTGTTCCTGTAGTTTGGCCAAACCTTACAGCTGTAAATAACACACCATTCTACGGTGGATTTAATGGCTATGGGTATGGCTGGAATGGTCAGAGCTATTGGGGATAATTGATAGGAGGATTATGCTATGGCAAGATTCCCTTATCAATATGCCAATATCAACGGTATTCCAAGAATAAAGTCCACAAGAGTAACAGTAAGTGATACTGCTGTAGACTTCCAGTTCAATCCAGATTGGGATAGAAACCCTTTTAGCGGTTTGTTGCTTGTCTATCTTTCAGAAGCTATTCCTGAAGGTACAACAACAACCCTTCCAATAAGATTCTCAATGGCTGGAAATACACAGAATGTAACAGTATCCGGTGGTGCAAACCTGACTGTTGCAGACTTTGATGGACCAGATGTATACCTTGTATATTACGATAGAGCTTTGAACATCTTAAAGCTTATAGGTTAAATTATAAACACAAGATAATATGTTTCAATCAGTAAGGCAGAATGGTCAAATATATGTTCTGCACAAAACAAACAAACCATATTTGGAGATTGGGCAAGTTATTTCTCAGCCTATAACCAAACCGAAATACACTATACCGACAACTTTTGGTCAACCACAAGAGTTAGTTACAGATATATCTGTTAAGATTGGTGATATAACAGCTAATTATAACGGGCTTCCTTCACAGCAAGACATTGCTGATACATTCAGTAATGGAGAGAGTATAGTGGTTGCTGATAGTAGAGAAGCCATGAATTCTGAGGTACTAAGTTCAAAACAAAAGAGTATAGACATCATCAATAGCAGAGAATATCACGAAGGTTTGGTTGAACAATATGATAAGATATTGGTTGAGCTTAATCCAGAATATGCTGAAAAGCAAACCCAAAAAGAGGAAATAAATACTCTAAAGGGAAAGATGGACGAGATGTCAAAGAATGTTTCTGAACTAATGAAGACCAATGCCTTACTGCTTGAAAGATTATCAAAAACAGGAATGTAATATGAGACTTTGGGAAATAAGAGAACAAGACGAAACCTCAAGATTTGGCAGGCGTGGATATAAGTCTGGCATGAGAGGATATAAAGAAGACCATATAGATGAAGCTTATGAATGTGGTTATGAAGATGGCTACAGGGATGCAATGAAAGAAGCTAAAAGCTATTATGGTGAAAGAAGCTCCCGCATGGGTGGAAGTTACCGTGAGGAGTAATGTTTAACCAAGGGGAGGTAACACTCCCCTTTATTTATATATAGGTATGAGACTTGATTATAAAGAAAAATTTCCTTCCGGAATGGAAGAATACATAGGTTATTATGGGTGGCACTTCTCCAAGAAAATGTGTGAATGGGCTGTAAGTAAGATGTTCAAGAAAGATGCCAATGGCAGAGAGATTGAACCAAGGAAATATACAAAGGAGCAACTTGAAAGTATTATGCAGAGATTTGGTGTGAACATACCATTCTCCTATGATGCTCTATATGTTGCCAATATGTGTTCAGCTGATTTTCTTGGCTCATCTATAATGGATGAACAACATCTTGTAATGTATGTTAAAGATGTAATAAAAGACCCGGATGCTTATGATGGTATGGTATTTACAAGATTCTATGCAGACTGTATAGGTAGCGGCACTCCTATTGATTGGGAGGATATGGTATGATAATACAGGATTTTAAGCTTAAGAATTGGAATTGGTATGTGAGGGTATATTATTTTGTGGATGACATATACTATGATATGATAGTGCAAGACCTTGAAGCAATAGGTTGTACAAATCCTGAAGAAACTGTAGATAGATTGTATGATGCTGGAATTAACTCGGGTCTTACATTCTCATCTCCAAAAGACAGAACATCTGTACTTGTCATAGGTAAGACAGATTCTCCGCAAGAATTCCAATCAACAATAGACCATGAAAAGGGGCACCTTGCAATACATATAGCACTGTTTAATGATATTGATTTCATTGGAGAAGAATATCAATACTTGGCAGGTGAAATAGGTAAACAAACATATCCAGTAGCAAAGTATTTCTTATGTGACCACTGTTATAGAGATGCTTTAAGATTGAGAGGCAAGCTTGTTGAAAACGAGTAGTTTTGGTCTTCAAGATTAAGATTGTGTTAAACAAAGATTAACATTATTTTAATCTTGTTGACCTTTCTTGCTATTTTAGATACTTTTGTTACAAAATTAAATGGAGAAACAATATGGAAGAATTTAATTTATCAATGGAAAATGTCCTCGATGCCAGCGATTTGGAGCTTGACAACAAGGTTGTAGAGCCAGAAAAAACAAAAGAAGAAGTCAAGGAGCCGGAGCACAAAGAGGAAGAAAAGAAAGAAGAAAAACAAGAGTTCATTGAAAACGAGGCTACTGAAGTTCTTGATGCTGCAAATCTTGAACTGGAGAGCGTAGGTGGCGATAAGTCTGAAAAAGAAACAGGGAGCACCGGAAGCCAAGCTGAAGGTACTTCTCCCAATACCTACTCTTCCATTGCCTCGGCATTTAAGGTAGATGGTGTTCCCCTTTTTTCAGATGCAGATGATGAAAGACTTTCAAAGATTGACAATGCTAACGACTTTGAGGATTTCATCAAGGAAAAGTTGGAAGAGACTGTAACAAACAGATTGGGAGAAACAGAAAAGAGAATAAACGATGCTCTTACTTATGGTATGGAACCATCGGATATTCAGGTCTTTGAAAACAGTCTAAAAAATCTCGACAGTATTAAGGAAGAAGATATTAATGCTGAAACTGAAGAAGGGGAAAACCTTAGAAAGAATCTGATTTATACAGACTTGATTAATAGGGGTTTCTCGGAAGACAGAGCAAAGGAAAAGGTTCAAAAAATCTTTGAAAACAGCACTGATATTGAAGAAGCAAAAGATGCTCTTGAGTCAAACAAAAAGTTTTATAAAGCCAAGTATGACGAAGAGTTCAATGCGAGAAAAGCTGAGTATGAGAAAGCTGTTGAGGACAGAAAGAAGGATGCTGAAAAGCTGAAGAAATCTATTCTTGAAGATGAGAAATCATTTGGAGAGATTAAGGTTGACAAGGCAACCAGACAAAAGATTTTTGATGCTATCAACAGACCTGTCGGGAAGGATAAGCAAGGCAGACCAATAAGTGCTCTGCAAAAATATGCTGATGAAAATCCGGCAGATTTCAGAAAGTATTTGGCATACTTCTATGTTATTACTGATGGATTCAAATCGCTTGACAAAGTAAAGGAATCTGTTAGTAAAGAGGTTAGAAAAAAGGAGATATCTGCTCTTGAGAGAACCTTGAACAGTACTGCAAGGAACACTGATGGAACACTTAATCTTGTTGGTGGGAAAGGTGGTAATTATGGTTCAGGAGAACAGACTTGGCAGATAATACTTTAACTAAAATAATTAATAATTAATCAAGTCGTTATGGCAGTTAGATTTTCAAAATTTCAGACCAGAGGCTTTACAGGTTGGAGTTCTATTATCACCAAAGCAAACCACATCAGTATGCTTGGTGGCCAGAACCAAAATGTAGTTTCTGAGTTCTTCACTCAGGTAATGGCAAGGAATTTTGGTCAGTCCATTGATTCCGAGCTTTCCAAGTTCCCTACCAAGATGTTTGCTGATGATAGCGAGATTACTTGGGATGTTTATGGTTCTGCTCGTAGGAACATTCCTCTTGTAAAGGCTTTCTATGAGGATGGCACAACAGCAGTTTCCAGCAACGGAGGCAATGCTGGTGCCAATGGAAAGGTGCTCTTCCTTCTGTTTGATGAGGCCTACTTCTTCAAGGGCGAGGTTATTATGGGTAATCTCAATCAGATTTATCCATTAAGAATTAAGGATGACCCAAAGGCTTATGGTTCCAAATATCTCTATGAATGTGAGAGTATTAACGGTTCCAACGATGGTCTGCCTTGGGATAGGCTCCAGCCCGGTGAGAGATTCAGCTATGCTTATGCACCAGTTGAGAGGGGGCTCTCCAAGGAGGTTGGTGGTGTAAGACACTCTGCACCTATGAAGGCTCGCAACGAGTTTACTATGATTCGTTTGCACGATGAGGCTTCTGGTGATGTTTATAACAAGAAGGTTGCCATTGGTGCTACCATTGCAAGGATGGATGCCTCTGGTAAGCAGGTAAAGGTTACACCAGAAAATGGTGGCTTCGTATGGATGCACTACTGGGATTATGTATTTTCACAGACTTGGAGCGAGTATAAGAATAATGTTTACTATTATTCTGTTGCCAACCGCAAGTCCAATGGTGAGTACATGAACTTTGGTGTTTCCGGTGAAGTTATCAAGCAGGGTGATGGTATTCTTGCACAGCTTGAGAGAGGTAATGTTGTTTACTACAATGACTTCTCCCTGAAGGTTCTTGAGGATGCACTTCTCCGTATCAGCTCTGCAAAGATTGAGCTTGGTCAGGGAAGACACTTTGCTCTCCATACAGGTGAGGCTGGTGCAAGACTGTTCAGCAATGCTGTTCGCAATGCTATGAGTGGTTGGACCGAGTTCCAGTTCAATGGTGATGGTCTTGGCGTGGTTAAGAAGACATCTTCTCCTATGCACGAGACAGCACTTTCTGCTGGTTATCAGTTCACTCGTTACTCTGGGCCTATGGGCATTGTTCTTGATGTTGTTCTTGATACCCAGAAGGATGACCCTGTTAACAACAAGATGCTGATGGAAGATGGCACACTTGCAAGTGCTGCTCGCTTCGATGTGTATGATATGGGTAACAACAATGAGCCTAATGTTTACCGTTGTGGTATTGAAGGTCAGCCTGTTGATGCTCGTTCTTACATGTGGGGTCCTCGCAATCCATTCACCGGTCAGTGGGGCAATCCTAACATGAGCTACACTGATGATAAGGCTTCTGTGCATGTGCTTGGAACATTTGGTGCTGTGGTTCGTGATGTAACCAAAGTATTCTCTATGATTCCTGCCGTTCTTGCAGCCTAATATTATATAGGGGTGAGTAACCCTCACCCCTTTTATTTAACAATAAATGAATAGAAAATGGGAGAAGAAGTTAATTTGATTATGGAACCAGAAGACCTCGAAATGCAGTTCGAGCCGGTTCAAACAACTGAAAAGGAAGAGACAAAACAGAAAGCTGGTAGGAGAAAAAAGACCGAAACAGTTAATGATGAAGAGCTTGTAAATTGTCTGAGAAAAGAACTTGTAAATGTGGTGCTTGTAAAGAAGAAAATTGAGTGGATTACAGATAGCAATCACCCTCTTTCTGATGGCATGGCAGATGGGACTACAGCCACATTTGTTGTACCAAAGCTCAGGAATGGAGAACTCAAGAATCCTCTTACAAAACTTGAGAAAGATTTTCTTGAAGATTATATGGGGCTTGAGCCAAATGCTTTGAGTATTCACAAGAGACCACAAGAAAATTTCTGGACAAACAGACAGGTTATAGTACAAAAGAAGGGAACGGTGCTTGACCTTTCAACACCAATGGGATATATCAATTATAAGATTCTTCTTATGAATACAGATACTATCTGCCCGTCACTTGAAGAGCTTAAGTTGATGCCAAAAGCAACCTATAAGTATGTGCTTGTATCTGATAAGGAGCAATATACAGCAAATGCAGAGAAGGCTACAACAAGGTCAAAATGCTGGAAGGAATATCTCAAGATTGAAAGCAAACCCAATGTTCTGAAATCTATACTTGAATCTATGACCGGAGAAAGAGTTGGTGGTGATATACAACTTGAGTATTTGCAGAATAGAGTATCTGATTTGATTGAATCAAATGCAAGAGAATTCTTGAGTGTAGTAACAGACCCTCTTCTTCAGTATAAAGCCTTGCTCAAGGAAGCTGTTGAGTCAAATGTTGTTGAACTTCGTGGTGATTACTACTATTACAACAATACTCCCATGTGTGGAAAGGATGAAAATCCTACCATTACAGTAGCAGCAAGATATGTTTCAAATCCAAAGAATCAGGAAATCCTGTTTTCTATTCAAGGTAGATTAAAGTAGTTTTATATGTCAGCCGATGAATTTAGCGTAGAGTTCGATATACTCTATAACAATATACAATCAAATCAAGCTCCGGGACTTAACTCCTTGGAGAAGAGTATATTGTTAACTCAAGCTAAAGAGCTGGTAATAAAAGATTTATACTCTGGTAGTTCTGGGCCATATGAAGCTAATGAAGAGGTTATGCAATATCTTCAAAAGCTTACATATCAAACAAACTATACCATAGACTCATCTGAAACAGGTGGTCAACAGTATAACTTCGATATGTCTGACATGGAACCAAAGTGCTGGTTTATAGTCTATGAGCAAGCAAAGCTTAAAAGAGATGATTGTAATAAATCATATTATGTTCCAGTAACAGCAATCACCCATAATGAGTTTGCAAAAGCTATGGATAATCCTTTCAGGAAGCCAGACAGAAGAACTGTTCTTAGGGTATTGATTGGAGATACAATCCAATTGTATTGTGATGATAAAACAGCACTTCAAGGTTATTCTGTAAGGTATCTTGCACAACCATCAAAGATTTATCTTGACAACTTCACGCAGAGTAGTGTACCAGATAAGTGGGTTCTTCCAAATTCTATTACTTGGAGTGAGTATAAAACCAATGTTTGTCCAGACCTGCCAGAATCTTTACATAGAACTATTTTAATCAAAGCCGTACAGCTTGCAAAAGCTGCTTGGGCATAAAACAAAGTTATAACAAATAAAAATACTTAAGTATTATGAACTTTTCTACAAATCAAGTAATTCAGCTCTACGTTCTTGAGACAGGTGCTACTCTTGGTAGTAACATTGCTCCTTCTGGTGCCGTTCAGTATGCTATCACTCATGCTGATGGTAAGATTGAAACCACCGATGTTATCAAGAATGTAATTGGTACTGCGGCAGTTGTTGCTGCTGGTGATGACACAAAGAAGCTCAAGGAGCTTACAATCACGGTTAAAAATGGAAAGGTGATTGCTGGTCAGGAGTATATTATTGGTCTCACATTCCGTGGCTTTGGTCAAGAGGATGTTACCACAAAGATTATTGCTGCAAAAGCAAAGAGTACAACCGATACAGACCTTTATAGGGCCCTTGCTATCAATGCTTGGCTCCAGAGAGGTGTTGAGGTAGAGCCACTGTTTGATATCTATGTTGATGGCAGCAAGGTAACAAGCAAGGCTACACTTGAGGATGCATCCACCGATTTCTCTGCTGGCTTCAAGCTTGTTGAGGCTACTCCTACTTGGGAGCTTGGTTCTTTCCCCGAAACAACTGCAACAATTGAGGTTGGTACAACACCAATAATCGTTTCTGGCGCAGAGGATAATGATTGGCTTGTAACAAAGCAGTTTGCAGAGGGCAACACAACGATTCCTAACACCCACAAGATTGCAGACCTTGAGCTCTTTGCAAAGGGTGAAAGAGGAAACTCCAATGCTCTTGCTGGTTGGCCAGACAACATCAAGCCAGACCTCTATGTAAATGCAAGCGATGCTACTGGATATGCTGTTCTTGCTGTTCATTATGCATTTGTTGGTGGCAATGATGAAGTTCAGAAGAGTGAGCGTGATGCTATCTTTGTAACTCCAGAAGCAAGCAAGGCTACACTCACAACCATTGCAACTGCTGTTAATGCTCTTCCAAAGATTGCTTAATTAGCATCTTAATAATTTCTTAAAGTCCTTGGTGGCTAAAGATAAATTCTATATCTTTGCTATCAAGGACTTTAAGTATATTTTTATCTTATGAGCACATATAGAGAGCTTATAGTTATGGTTGCAGACCTTGCGAAACAGGTCAGTGATGATGATACCTTAACTTACAGACACATAGCATTCCTTCTTAATATATATAGGGCATACCTTCTTAAGCAGAAGTATCTAAATAAAGCACAGGAGATACCATCAAGTAACTATCAAACAATATGTGCAAAGGTTGAGCCAACAAATAGTGGTTCTGCTGGAAATCCTTGCTGCAATAGTAAATGTAATCCAGATAGTTCTTATATGCTCAAGTCATCAAATAAACTATCTGAAGTTCTTACATTCAGTGATACAAAAGCAACTCTTGTTAGATGTGCTGGCGAGTTCACAATATCTGTTGATGCATATAATAGTATTGGACAAACAGAAGAACAAGATAATGAATTCTGTGAGTATCTGAATAAACTTGTCGGTGATACTGCATTACAAATATCTGATATAGATACATTGCCAAAAACAATAGAAGATATCTATTCAACAAAATGCAAAGAGGATGTTCAGGATATAATCAGTATGATATATTCGAAGCTTCCAAAGTATTTTGATTTGTCTATATATCAAATTGCATCACAAGAAACATCTGAATGCAATCCAGACATGTATGATGCAACAATGAGAACTTTTGGAAATGTTCAAATGGTCGGCAAAGAGAGGTTTCCATATGCTGGATTAAGCAAGTATTCAAGGAATCAAGTATTTGGTACAATTGGTATAGACAACAAGTTATACCTAAAATCAAACAGTGATATAACAAGCTACACAACAGCTTTTATTACTTCCATATTTGAAAATCCAGATAAAGCTTATGAGCAATCCGGTTGTACTTATAAGTATACAAAAGATGGTCAAACTAAGATAAAAACTTGTCCAGAAGGTGATGGTATATGCGACCCTTGGGATAGAGAATTTCCTATTGAGGAAGCACTTCAAAGTCAGCTTGTTAATCTTGTATTGAGAGATATTCTCGGCGCTGCCTACAGACCAAAAGATTCGGTCAACAATAGTACCGACGACCTGAGTGATATAGTTGCTTATGTAAGAAGAAATATGAAGCAACAATATGTAAATCAACAAAATCCAAGCAATGGAACAGCAGAGTAGTATAGGTATAAAGAAGAAAGGTACAAAGCATTTACATAATACTGCATTCAAAACCATTGATACATATAATGCATATAGGAAGGATGGTGGCAAGTTAAACAAGCATGACTACAGGGCTGTAGTAAGAGAGCTTAATGAATTTATTGCAGAGCAACTCGCAAGAGGAAAAATGGTTATATTGCCATGTAGATTTGGTTCGCTTGGTGCAAGAAAAATAAAAAAGAAGCTTGAATTTGAGAACGGAAAGATAACAAATACATATTCAGTTGATTGGGGCAGAACCAAAAAACTTTGGAGAGAAGATGAACAAGCATATAAAGATAAAATACTTGTAAAGCTGCCAACAGAATATGATTACTATGTATATTGGTATAAGAGTGATGCAAAGTTCAAGTATAAGTCAATATATGATTTCAAACCGGTAAGAAGTCTTAAGCTAAAAACAAGACAATATCAGATGGCTGGAGAGATGGATGCTATACCAATAATAAAAATACATTAGATATGAAACCAAATACAATAAGCTTAAATGAAATGATAGGGAGAATCAAGAATCATAAACTTCTTGCTTCTCTTACAGATGAAACAATAGTTGATTGGACAGTTGAGTTTCAAGGAGTTCTTGGTATAGCAGAAACATTTGAAGATAAGCTTGTAACTCTTGAGGTTAAGGAATACCGGGCTGTTCTTCCGGAAGATTACTATGATATAATTCAGGTTAGAACATTCTCGAACAATCAACAAGCTCCTATATATTTTAGAAGCACGACAGACAAGTTCTATAAGAGTGAAAATAAAACTAATGCTGTACCATATACATATACTATAAGAGGGAAGGTTATCTATCTTTCTCCAATGAGACAAGGTACAATAGAGGTAGCTTACAAAGCAATAGAGCTTGATGATTGCGGAATGCCACTTATACCTGATAATGAGAAATATAAGAGAGCTCTTGAATCATATATTAAGTGGAAGAGATATACAGACTTGTTTGATGTTGGAGAAATAAACGAACATGTTCTTGATAGGGCTGAAAGGGATTATTGCTTTAATGTTGCACAATGCAGTAATGAATTCAAGATGCCTTCACTTGATGAGATGGAAAGCATCGGTAATATAATGAACTCTCTTCTTCCAAGAAAGTTCTCACATTATAGGGGATATGCAGATTCTGGCAGTAAGGAATTCTATAACAAACATTAATATTTAAGATATGGAACAGAAGATTGTTCAGTTCAGAAACAGAGGAATGAGGCAAGATGAATCAATTAGCAAGGCCTCGGATGAGTTTGCATTCAAGAATATTAATGTAAGAATTACAGCGGTTAATGACAACACGCTGTTTTCTGTTACTAATGAAAAGGGTGTAAGTAAGATAGAAATAGTAGATGAGAATAATAGCCAATCTGAAATACTTGGTGCATATATAGGGAAGTGTATTATAGATAAATATCTTATCTTATTTACAAAGCAAGACGGTAACGATAGGATTTACAGGTGCTATATAGAAGGCAATAAACTTGTAATAAATGAGATTGCTAATGGTTATTTCAATTTCTCAAAACCAGTAGAAACCGTAGGCTCTTATGAGCGTGATGATATCATAAAAGTATACTGGGTTGATGGTGTAAATCCTAATAGGGTAATCAATATTATGGCTGAAACACAGCCAGATAGTTTTGATTTCTTACCAACCGTTAATGATTTTCCATCTATAAGCGTAACAAAACAATATGGTGGAAATGGCAAATTTCCAGCTGGTGTAATACAGTATTTTGTATCATATTACAACAAGCTCGGTCAAGAAACAAAGATTGTTGCTGCAACGGACCTTCAGTATATATCATTTAAAGATAGGGGTGGAAAGGCTGATGAAATAGTCAACCTGTCATTTATTCTTGAGCTTTCCAATCTTGATACAAGCTTTGATTATGTAAGAGTGTATTCTGCAAAGAGAAGTTCTATTGATGGTCCAATCGATGCTCAGATAGTTGGTGATTACAAGATTGATGGCACAAGTGTTAGAGTGATAGATAACAATATAGCTCAAGCTTCGATAGATTCATCGTTACTTTATTATATAGGTGGTGATACATTTATAGCATCAACTATTGAAGATAAGGATGGTGTGCTGTTTCTTGGTAACATACAGACAAACGGTAGTAAAAAAGACTTTGAAGATACTGTAGCTCACTACTTCCAACAAATAGTAGATATTAAATATGTTCCAATAGAATCTGTTGATAGAACATATAAGAACAATGAGTGGTATAAGATTGCTGTTCAGTTGCAGTATAATACAGGTGAATGGTCCGAACCAATATTTGTGAAAAATTTATTGGTTGAAGACATGCCGCCAATAAATGACTCTCAGAGAACATTTGTTTCAACGATATATATAAATACTGAGCCATCTTCTATTAGTGAGCTTAATGAAGTATTTGATAACAACAATATAGTAAACTATAGATTACTTATTGCTGAAACATCTGAATCAACAAGAAATGTTATAGCTCAAGGTGTAATAAATCCCACAGTATTTAATATTTACGACAGGTATAATAATAGCCCTTTTTCTATAGCTTCTTGGGTGTCAAGACCGAGAGGCGGGAGAGCTTTTAATAGGCATATGGAGAGTGTTAATGTTGATACTTGTTATACATCAACAGATACATATAAAAAATATGCAGACGGCAGGGCTGAAATACAGTTCTCACTAAAAGACTCTGGTGCTATTGGTGAGGATGATGGTATTAGAGCACCAATTTCAAGCAACGAATCGTTAATATTGCAAGATGTTAATGAGAAGAAAAACTATTTTTATATAGATGAATCAATACTTAATTTTAACTCACCGGAAATAACATATAATGACTATATAAACAATAGCTCAAATCTTAAATTTAGAATAGTTGGTATAATAAATATAGATAGGTTTCGCTCTGATTATAGAATAGATGTAAATAATGTTGAAGCAAACAAATATTCTATTAATGAGAAAATAATTGATAACAATAATACAATCCAACTAATAAGCGATTATTTATATAATATTGATTTTGACAATACCATATATTCACTACAAATATATCCTTGGCAAAGGTCTGGTAGTTTGATTTATGTAAATAATTCTGACTCAACACTTGAAAATAAGTATATATTAAGCAGGAAGGTATTTTCAAACTATATATCATCTGACAAAAACTATTACTTCAAGAATACAAGTTATTTTGAATATACAAACAATATACAGTATTCTATATTTAATGATAATGAGTTGGTAAAATTAAATAACGGTAAGTCTTATTATGGTAAATATGATACCGTTGTTGCATATGAAACAAAAAATAGTGTTAATTATTATGACCATTCATCTCTTCGGAAAAATTTACGAGGTTTTACATATAATCCTATAAGAATAAAATACAATACTGGAAAACACGCCATAATAGATACAAATAAAATGGTATTACCATCAATACCATCAAATAGCATATATTGGTATACGCCACTTGATGATAAGAATTCACAGTTCTTAGACTTAGAGAAAAGGTGGAGATTGAATTCTATATACAACTCGTTGGTACCAAACACTTATGTATATGATTGGTACGACCCAAATGGTACGAGATATATAGAAAGTTCATATGTATCAAATGTTATAACAGATGATTCTATATATGTGGCAGACCAAGGAGGTAATAGACAAACAGATAGATTAAGAAATCAAAATACTACTTCATATCTTTTTATTGGAGAGCTTTATAGAGAACTCACCGTAAATGAACTATATGGAAATAGTTTATCAAATATTAAATGGATTCCAATAAGTGATATATTTAATGTTGACAATACTGTAGATAAAACAAATGGAGATACATACTACAAGAATTGGGAGTGCTTAAGAACTTATCCAACAACTGAAGAAGATGAAAACTCCGTTGTTGATATAGTATCATTTATGGTTGAAACACATATAAACCTTGATGGTAGATGTGATATTAACAAAGGTTATACAAATCAACTTAACGCAAGGCCAACAAACTTTGGTCTTATGAATGATGTGTATAGCCAACAAAACAATATATTCAAATACAACATTCTTGATGAGAGATTTGACCATAAAAGTTTTCCGAACCAGTTTGCTTGGTCTCTCAACAAGCAAGGTGTATCAGAGATAGATACTTGGACTTCTGCAACTCTTTCAAATATAAAGAATGTTGATGGTTCTTATGGACCGATAAATGCAATAGAAAAGCTCAATGACACACTAATAGGTTTCCAAGACAGAGCAATCTTTGCTATAAACTTCAACAATAGAACACAGATTAGCACAGAACAAGGGCTTCCTATTGAGCTTGCAAATAGTGGTAAGGTTGATGGTGTCACATACATCACGAGAAACTATGGTTGTAATAACAAGTATAGCATAGTCAATGCAAAGTCAGGTATATACTTTATTGATGATGAGAATAGGGCTCTCATAAGAATTGGTAAAGATGGGTTGGCTGATATATCAACAGCAGCTGGAATGTCTGTATGGTTTAGAAATATTGAATCATACAACAATTTGTGGGGAGGTGGTTCTCTTGGAAATGCTATTGTATTACAATATGATAGCAACCGTGGGGACATATATATAATGAGACATGTTCACAACAACGAAAGCAATTGTATTGTATATAATGAAATATTGCAATCGTTTACATCTTTCTTTGATAATGAGTATGAGTTTCCATTAATGTATAACTTTGGTGGAGAAACATATTCACTATATGGTAATTCATTCTATAAGATGTTTGGTGGAAGCTATCTTAACAATTATAGCATTGATTATAGGATTAATCCAGAACCTCTTACTGATAAGGTATTTACAAATCTTGAATATATAGCAGACTGTACAGATAGTGATAATGATGTAGATACAAGGCAGATTATAGAAAGTGATATACCATTCAGCAAGATTGAGGCTTGGAATGAATATCAGTATGGCTCTTCTGATATAACAGAAGACAAGTTTATGCCAAATAACTACAAGCAAAAATTCAGGATAAGGAGGGTTGATATACCGAGAGATTCTAATAGCAACTATGGAATGGATAGAATGAGAAATCCTTGGATACATTTAAGGCTATCAAGAACAAGTGGGTTTAATCATAAGATGACATTCCACTCAATGCTTGTAAGATACTTTAAATAAAATGATTCAAAGGAGATAGACAGCTTGTTTATCTCCTTAATTTTTTCTTAAATAAATTGCTGTGGCTGAATATATTTTATATCTTTGCTATGTTAAGTAAGTTATACAATTTTAGTTATGAGTAATTGGGGAACCAACTCAAGAGATGCTTGGAGCAAAGCTTGGAGCAAAGATAATCTTGGTGGCACTATTGGTGCGGGTGTTTCTGGACTCACAGGAATAGCATCTACCTTTGGTGAAACATCAAGACTTAAAGAAGGTAAGATAAATGAGCTTGACAATCAAATTGATGATATAAACAATACTCAGTTTGGTTATGGAGATTATGATAGCCTTCAATCAGCTTTTATCAATCCGCAGATAAGTGATTTTAGCTCATATGATTTAAGGCAGTCTGATGGAGAAAGAGCTGTTGGTACACTTAAAGGTATTGGTTCTGGAGCTATGGCTGGAGCTACTATAGGTGGACCTATTGGTGCTGTTATTGGTGGTGCTGCTGGTCTTGTTTCTGGTCTTGTTGGTTCATTTACCGGAAATAGAAAAGCAAAGAGAGAAGCTGAAAGACTTAATGAGGAAGCAGAAGAAGCAAAGAATAGATATCTTGCAAACTTCTCTAATAATGCGGAACAGATTTCTCAAAACAAATTTAATACGGCAGCTCTTAATCTTGCTGCTTTTGGTGGTATGCTTAAGAATAACAATATAGATAATTTCACAAAATCAAAAGTAAGACTCGCAGCTTTTGGCGGTAATATGTTTTCTCCACTTGGTAGAGAAGATGGATTTACCAATGGTGTAGTAAAAGTCAATGAGGGTGGTTCTCATGAAACAAATCCATACGATGGTGTTCTTATGGGTGTAGACCCAGCAGGCACACCAAATCTTGTAGAAGAAGGTGAGGTTCTGTTCAATGATTATGTGTTCTCAAACAGGCTTTATCCTACTGGTGGTCAGCTTGAATCAGTAAGACTTCCAAAGAGATATGAAGGTAAGTCATATTCAGAAATAGCTTGGGATTTGCAGAAAGAGTCCCAGCTAAACCCGCTTGACAAGATTAGCAGGAACACACTTATTGATTCTATGGCAAAACTTACTACACTGCAAGAACAAAGTAGGGAAAGAGACCAAGAGTATCAAGCTTTTGATAATCTTGAACAAACGTTTGCTGATGGTGGTGATATTCATATAAATAAGTCAAAGGTTGGTACATTCACAGCAGCTGCAAAGAAACGCGGAATGGGTGTTCAAGAGTTTGCATCAACAGTGCTTGCTAATAAGGATAGATATTCTCCCGCAATGGTACGTAAAGCAAATTTTGCACATAATGCAGCTGGCTGGAAGCATGCTTTTGGTGGTAAGATTGGCAATTTGTTCGCTGGTAATGGGGAGTATCCTAATTTCTTGGGTGTTGAGCAACCAAAGTTTAGTGTACCACAGATTGTTGGTTATCTTCCAGAAGTCGGTGTGGTTGATTGGTCTAATCCATTTGCAGCAAACAAAGCCATACTTGATGCAAGAACTAATGAACCACAAGCTCCAGTAGACCTATTCCCAAATGGTGCTGTTCCAACAACAGCTGGTAGTGGTAAAAACAATACCAACAGACCAATCTTCAGAACAAACAATCTTGCCCAAGCATTTAGGGCTGTACCGGTTGTTGGTTCTGCAATAAATGCTATTGGAGATGCTTCTGGTTGGAGAAACAAAGAAGACTATACTTGGTCTGACAGGATTGGTAATGCTGCAAGAACTATAAGGAATGTAAGAAACACACCAATTGGTGGTTATATGGCATATAATCCTTATGATGTAGACTATGAAATGAATAGACTACAAAATGTTGGTCTTGGAACACAGAGAGCACTACTTGATACTACTGGTGGTAATTCTCTTGCTGCAAGAAATGCTATGCTTGCACTCAATAATAATATAACAAGTCAGATGGGTGAAGCAAGAAGGGGTGCAGCAGCAGCAAATGAGGAAAGAAGAAAGGGTGTTCAGCAATTCAATACTGGGATAGACCAGTTCAATGCTGGACAATCACTGAATTCTCAAATCTACAATCAGAGAGCAGACGAGAAAAGGGTTAATGATATTATTAGACAAGCAATGCTCGCCGATAGTATTCAGAGTGATACATCGCAAGCAAGAAGCACAGAAGAAACAGCCGCTCTCAATAATGCTGGTCAGTGGGGTAATGATATAATGTACAATGATATGGCAAGATACTATCTTGAACATATAGCTCCAAATAATGATGCAACAAGAGATGCTTCTTGGATTCTTGGAAGAAGATATGGAGCAAATGGTGGAAAGATTAAGAAAAGCAATATAAAGGAATTTAAAAAGAAGTAGGTATGCCAAGATATTCAATGGTGGCCCCAACTTTTAATCCTGTTGATTATAAAACGAGGATTCAACCGTTGGAGCAATATAAGGAAGAATATGATAAGAGAATGGACGCTCTTGATGAGCAAGATGTTCTCGCAAGCACTATTGGTGGGTTGATAGATGAAAATCAAGACCCAGAATTGGCCAGAGTATATAAGGATTATAATGACAAGATGGTCAATACAGCTAATGAGCTTTTGAGAACCGGTGATTTAAGTTCAAGCAGAAGGGCTTTGAGGGAACTGAGAAGTGATTATGCCAATAAGCTCATACCAATACAACAGGCCTTTAATAGTAGGGCAGAAGCTGCAAAGGCTTTTAGAGATGCAAAGATAAAAGACCCGAGTCTTGTTGGTAACGACCCAGTTAACACTAATCTTGGCAGCTGGATGAATGGTAAAGCGCCAGATACATTTACAGTAAGTGGTGATAAGGTTTATGCAGAAGGTCTTGCTGATGCAAAGGCTCAATCTGCAAGATTGAGAACAGTATTGAAAGATTGGGGGATTGATGAAAATCTTGGTTCTCAATATTTTGTTCAAGCTTATCAATATGGATATAGTGCAGACCAGATTGGTGAAGCACTTGCAAACCTTGCAGGCAAAGACATTTCTGATAAATCAACACTTAATGGTATTAGTGAGATAAGGTCGGCATATGGGTATATAGCCAATGCACTCAATAGGATAGGAAACGCAAATGGTGTTGACAGATTACAAAATGTAAATGACAAGAGAACTGTGTTAAGTAAAGGTCTTGATGGAATACTTGCTGGTCTATCTTATGACTATAAAGAGGAAAGACAGAAGAATGAAGACTTTATGTCAAGATACCAAAATGCTATGCTTAATCTTAAGCAGCAAGAACTTGCTTGGGAAAAGAGCGATGAGAATCCAAGGAATATAGCAGCAAGAGCAACAGCTGATAAGAAGGGTGGTGGCACCAGTGGTTCAGGCACACAGAGAACACCACAATATGGATTAAGAGTATATGATAAGAATGGTAATGTTTCAAGGCATGGAAAGTCTTCTGATGAAGTAGGTGTTGGCACAAAGAAACAAACCGTATTAAATGGATATAGTAAAGTAGTTGTTGGAGAACATGGAACAAGTGAGGATATCAAGAATCAACTTACCACGCAAGATATAAAGACGGTTGCAAGAGACCTTGGTATAAAGACTAAAACAATTGAGTATGGTGTTGAAAAAGAAAGGTCAATTGATGATATTGTAAGTGATATCGAAGAAAGACTTGAAGAAAATCCAAATATGACAATATATACAACAAGTAAGATTGGTTTTGGTAAAGATGGCAATAGAAAGGAAACTCAGGGTAATGTTGCTGTTGATAGCTCATCTCCACAATCTATTATAACAAGTGGTGGAGAAGAAAGAGGCAGTGCTATTGGTGATGTACAAACTGCTAATAATGTTCAAGCCCAACAGGATATGCAAGAGCAACAAGAAACAAATGTTGCAGCAAATAGATTAGGAAGATAAATAATTTGACCTATGCCAATAAGAAGAGACAATAGTGGTAAGTATGAGGTTGTTGGTATATCTGGACTTTCAGACAATGAAAGGAAGGAGTATATTGACAATGGAGTAAAGTCTGGTATATTTAAATCAAACGCAAGTCTTGAAGAAATAGATATAAACTATCAACTTGACGAATTGCTGAATAGGTATGATAAATCATATCTTAAGGAAAATGTGAAGAATAATGACGATATAAAAAGATTATATCGTGATACCATGATTCAAGATGGGTTTGATGAAAAGTTTGGTATAGATGAAATTGGCCCAAATCTAAATCTTGATGAGTATAATAGATTAAATAAGAAGCTTACAACAGAAGGCAAGCTTGACCTACTTAATAGCGATTGGAAAACAGAATCGGAAATTAAGGAAATAGAAAACATTGGTAGCAACCTTGCAAAAGAGTCGAGGTCAAATCAATATATTGATTCTCCATTCTTTGAAGAACAAGCAGAAAATAATTATCCAGAAAATACCAAAGAACACTCTGATAAAGTTCTTCAAGATGTAATATCAAGAGATTATGAGAGAAAAGTTTCTGCTCTTTCTCCAGAGATAGAGCAGATAATAAATAGTATTAAGCTTGAAACTCAAAACGGTGGGATACAATACACACCAGAAGAAAGTGATTGGTATAAGAATACGCTGATAAAGTCTACCCTTGAGCAAGCACCATCAGAAAATGAGCTGAAACCATATATTGGTCAGTATGAGAAAATAATTTCCGGTGGAATGGGTTCAACATCAAGAGTGTTGGATGGAGAAGGTAGACAGAAGGCCATTCAGGATTACTGGGCATCTACTGTTGAGAATCTTAAGGATACTCCGGAAAACAGGATTGACTGGCTATTTAGGGATATATCAGCAAGCTCAAATTACTATAATGCATTTGAAAATACACCGCATATAAGAAATCTTACTCTTGATGACAAGATAAGATACATTGCAGAATTCTTTGCAATGAACAGTAACTTTGATGGCAATGAAGCTTTTGAAAATCTTGACTTGCAGTTTAGGAAGCACATAGCAGATGACATGCCATTTATTGAAAGGGCTGGTAATGTAATGAACAATGTGCTTGTTGGTGGTGTTGCCAACCTTATGAACAAGGTGATATATGCTGAAAGTGTTGGCAAACAAATTGGTATACTTACATCTTCCGGTGAAGAAAAAGCATTAAGAGAGCAGAAATTTAATGATTGGCTGAATGGTAAAGATGAGAATGGAGAACTATTAAGCAATTGGGATAATCCACAATATTGGAATGGTGTAGACCAATATAATACTCTTGATGCTCTTGAGATAGATAGAGCTAATCACAATGGTGGTGTATCACAATATAATAATGTGTATAAACCAGATGAAGAGCTTAGGGTTTGGAGTAGGCAGACTCTTGATGAGGCTATTAAGATGGGTAAGTTCCTGTGGAGTGATTATATTATTGGTCAACTTACTGGTGGTGCTAATAAGTGGCTTGCTGGTCTTGGTAAGGTTGGTGGTGTTGCAGGTGCTGTTGGTGTTGGTCTTACAGCAGCATTTAATGCTGGTGGTATTGCTCAGGCATATGGTATACAAACATATAACCAAACGCTTGATGAATTAAGGCAGCAACTTGTTACAGATGGTCTTGAATATGCAAAGAGAACATCTGGAACAGACGACTCAAATAATGTGGAATTTCAAAGAGCATTTAATGAATACACCCAAGACCAGAATAGATTAAATGCAATAGAAAATGCTGCAAGAACAGCATATGTAACAGACTCTCTTATAGAGGAGCTGAGAATGACAGCAGCTAATCTTTCTTACAAGAAATGGCTTCTTGGTAAAGATAACACCACAGTAATGTTTGATGATGGTATTGCACCATTCAAAGAGGTTGCCGGTAAAATGGCATTGAAATATAACTCGGAACTTCCTCTTGCTGGATATTATCTTGGTCAGAAAATCTTTGGTGGATTCTGGTCTAACTACTGGGATGATGTTACTGTTGGTTTTGGTTCTGGTGTTGGTAAGGGGGCATATCAAGGCTTTGTAAATAGATATGATAATCCCGATGATTATGCTACTGTACACGATGGCTATACAATCAACTTTCTTGATGGAATAAACTATGGGTTCAAAAGTGCTGGTGATGCTCTCCTTGATAAGCAGTCTTGGTATGATGGATTCATTGGTGGTATTGGTGGATTGTTTGGGTTTATTCCAAACTTTACAACCGATGTAACAACAACGAGGGATAGGAGTACACGGGGTGGTAGAGCAATAGAATCAATAGTACAACATATTGATAATCCGTTAACAGTATCTATTAGAGAGGCAAGGACTGCTCAAGCAAACACAAAAACAATGATTGATGCAGCAAATAAAGTCCTGAAAGATAATGATAGGGTGTTGAGTGATATGTCCGGATATGTTGCATCAATGTTTCCAAAGGATAGAGCACAGAAGGGAATGAAGGAACTGAAAGATGATAAAACATATCGTGCTTTTGTTGTTGCAAAAATGCTTGCAAATGCGCAGTCTGATAGAGTATTAAGCCAGAGTTCAAGACTTACAAATGCTATAAATGAACTCAATGACCTTGCTTCTGGTAATATTCCAAGCTCTATTATTGATGAATTTCTTGCAGATAAAGATAATGAAACAATAGCAAACAATCCAAATAGCAGAGAGGTTGCAGCTGGTCTTATTCAAGGCAATGCAAAGGATTTGCTTGATATGATTAACTCATATAAGGATAAGATAAACAGGTTCAGCAAATCTACTAATGGCAGGGCAATGTCAGATGACCTGAAAGATGAGTTGGCTTATATGCTTACAATGGGAGATACTTGGAAGCAAAGAATAAATGATATAGAACAAACCATAAGTGGCCACGCATCTCCCGTTGATTCACAGTTAAGCTTTAGCTCTCAAGCTGAATATGGAAGTAGGTCTGGTTGGGAAAGAAGGATAAAGGTACAGAATGAATTCCTTGATGAAATCCAGAAGAGAATTGATGAGCAGGATAAGATAATAAAGGAGAAGGATGAAAAACTCAAAGGAATGTCTGACGCAAAACCGGAAGATGTCATTAAGGTTAGATATGAAAAGAGGATAGCAGAAATAAGAAAGGAATCATATTCAAACAGACTTGATGCTGAAAAGGAAACTCTTGAAAAAATAAAGGATGATGGTAATGCTTTTGTCAATGAAAAAGGTAAGCCAGTTGAGTTTACTGGATTAATGACCGAGAATGAAATACTTGGTCTTTCTCCAAAACAAAGAGCGTGGGTTCTTGACCCGATGCATAGGAATGATTTTTCAAAGAGGCAACAAAGGATTATTGAACAGACAATAGCTCATGGCAAAGAAAGAAGCGAAGACTTTGAACAGCTTGTTCAAGATTCTGCAACACTATCAGAAAGGATGGATGGTGTAAGAGTTGCTTTTGATAATATGGCAAACAATCCAGCAGAAGCATCTTTCTATATAAGACAACAAAAGGCTCAAAATGAGTTGAAAAGAACATCTGCATTCAGGCAACGACAAAAAGAAAAGATATTTGAGTTTATTGATAGTGCAAGCACAAATGAAGAAAGATTGTTGCGTGGTAGAAATGGTATAAATGGTAGTGGTGTTAGCACGGAGATTCTACAAGAATACATAGAACAGCACCCAAAGAAAGGAGGTTATCTTAAAGGGCTTCTTGAAATGTCAAAATTCAGTGATGATATATCAGGTGTTGCAAAAGATGTTATTCCAAATGAACAAAGAAGGATAAATGCACTTCAAACTGTGAAAAACATGTTTGATGTATCGAGCAACTTGAAAGAACTTGTAGCAAACCTTGAAGAAATACTCACTGATGAAAGCCTTAACGATAGTGATGTTCAAGTAATAAGAGGAGATATAAATGCTTTACTCAATAGAGCTCAAGAACTTGGTTACCAAAGAGGTGCAACCAAGTCTAAAGCATCTATGAAAAACAGTAAAAAGCAGAGAGAGGAAAAGAGGAAACAATTACTGGATATAGCAAAAAAGGAAACCGGTAGCAAAGAAGGGATAAAAGAGACAAGGAAAGAAGAACCAAAAGATAATGGTAAATCATCTCAACAGAACCTTGGTAGAAAGCAAGCTGATGTTGATGATGCTGAAACACCAAGACCAGAAGTTTCTGCTGATGATGTTTCAACAGAAGGTGTTATACCAGCTCCAACAATAGAAGATTATGTTGGTCCAGAGGTTGTTTATGACCCAGAGGCTGAAACAAGACCAATACAAGATGGTACAGCGTTTGTTGTTACAGATGATGGTCTGACAACATATACACCAAGTGTTGTTGATGAAGTTCCAACAACACCAAAACCAACAAGTGTTGTAGATGTTGACTCTGGTGAAACTGATTATCAAGCATATACTGAACCAGACCCAACATCTGACCTTGTTGGCAATACTATGTATGAGTATGATGCAGATGCTTTAAGATTTGATAAGATTGGCAAAGAGCAAGTAAAGAGAAAGGGTGCAGTAGAAGGTGATAGCATGAATGAGTATTTTGAATTCCTTTCAAGCCACGGAATGAGGGTTCAAGATATCATAGACAGAGAGTTTGGCAGGATTATAGATAAACATCCTGATACAAAGATACATTTCATGGTAACAAATCCAAATATTGAAGAGGGTGTTCCTGTTGCTGAACATGTTGGGAAAGATGGGAAAAAGCATGAAATGTATATCTTCAATGTTGTTGAGTTTACTCCGGAGATTGAAAGATTGCACAATAAAGACCTTGGTGGTGTTGTAGAAGCCAATGGTAAAAGATGGCTTATTGTTGGTACTACTGGATTCTCTTCAAGAATTGACCCAACTACCGGAAAGAGGGTATATGATAGCAACCAACTTAATAACTTTAACCTTATAAAAGATAAGATTAAACAGTCTTCTGGTCAATATTTTTCAAGCAAGGAAGGTGAAAATCAACTGTATCATGTAAGCCAAGCATATACAAATGTCAAGACAATAAAGCCCGGTAGTATTACAAAGAGGTTAAGTACAGACCAATCCACAGAAATGAGAAGTATTGGTCAGATACTTGAAGATTCTGTAAGAAATCCAATGGGACTTCAATATGAAGACCTTAAGTTTATCATACAAGAAAAGACAAAGGCTGTTACAATTGGTATTTCAAATGAGAAATATTATCTTCCATCTGCAATAGATAGAAACTCTGGCGCTGTATTTCTTATGGTAAGAGGTGCAAACAATGTGCTTGTACCAGTAAGATTAAATACAAAGAGGCTTAATGAAATAGACAGGACAACAAGGTTTGGAAGAAATATAGACAACCTTCTTACTATGATTACATCAAGAGACTTTAATGAAAGAAATGCAGCTCTTGGTGAACTTAGAAAGCTTCTTGTATTTGATGATAACAATAGGATTACCATTGGTGATGAGAAAAATAATACAATAACAGTAAGATTTAATGGTGGTGAACCTGTAAGATTCAATCTGAATTCAAATGAATTTAGTCAAACAGATTTCTTCCAAGAGGTTACAAATGCTGACTTCAAGATAAATTATAGCAGAAATAACCTGTTGCTGCAAGAAAGGTTTAAGATGATGGATGAGGCAGGTTGTTTCCAAACAGATATTGCATATCTCGGTACAACCAATGCAGCATATTATACATATCCAGTTGGTTCTGATGGTAGACCAATAATTGAACAAAAGGAGGTTAGAACAGAACCGGTACAAAATCAGCAGAGTCAGATAAATGGTAGGGAGAATACCTATGTTATCAACGGACAGCATTATAGAGAATCTGATAATGGCTTGTTTGATGAAAGGTCTAATCTGGTTACAGATGAATCCATAAGAACATCTTTCTATTACAACAAGATTATAACAGAGAGTGGTCTTACACCAGCATATACAGAGCCAAAGAGCAGGAATAGATACTATATAATAAGCAATGATGACAATAGTCCTCTTGTTGTAAAGCTTGACAGAAAGAACAATGTTACAGTTGCAACTGTTGAGCAATCAAGACAGATGATTGATAGGATAAGAGAGATAAAAGAAAGGGCTGCAAGAGAAAGGGCTATAAATGAGTATGATACAACTACTGTTGAGCCGGGCACTGAAAGAATTGAAGCAAATGAAATTCTTGGCATAACAGAAGAAGAGGTTTTAAATATGGCGCTTGGTGATGTTGTGGCATATAGAGAGAATCCAACTGGTGAACAACAGCCAGCACAACCATCACAAGAACCGGTTGCTGTAAACAGTCAATCTAATAAAGCTCCGATTGAAATTGGTTCAAAGGATACGCAGGAAAGACTTAGAAGGGTTAGTGGTACATTTGTTGGTGTTTCAAGAAACGCTGAATTTAGAGATTCGTTCAAAACAGTTATTGATGCAAAATCTTGGGGTAAAGAACTTACTGGTAAGAGTCTTGCTGAAATATCAAGCATACTTCAATCGCATGGTATTGAAACAACCAATATCAAAGATGCTCAAGCTTGGCTTGAAAATATAAGAGATTGCAAGTAATTAATTGATAATAAAAAAAATAAAGGGTGGAATCAACCACCCTTTATTTGTATTATCTTGTATAGTTATTCAGGTCAAACACACCAAATACACTATTATCTTCTCCGAGATATTTCAGCTTCTCAACATCCCACCAGAATGGTAGTGTATGCCTTCTTATATTATACCAATATTTATTCTCTCCTGCGTGTCTTCCACTACCCTGCTCTTTTAAGAAGTCTCCAGAAACTGCACCAATTACAGGATATGCAGCATCCCATAGTGTTCCAGTAAGAGCTGTTGGTCTATCAACAAATTTCTTTGCCTCTGTAACAGCACCAATCGGCGTGCTTGCAAACTCATCAAGAAGCAATCTTTTTTGCTGATATTGCAAGAATCTATACCACCATTCATCTCCCCTTGTTTCATCCTCATCACCAATAACAGCACCAAGACCAAACAAGAACACTATTGTAGCAATTTCAGTTTCACATCTCTTTATATTATATTTTTGTCTATCTGAAAGATTATCCCAATTCCTACCAGCCTTCTGCTCAATGTCATTACTTCTTTTAAAGAAGTTTCCAAGATAATCAATAGTATCAGACCAGAATCCCATTTGATTGTGTTGGTCAGCATTTGCTTTCTCTCTCATCTTTACTATATCTTCATTTGTAATATCCTGTCCTTTCAGGTTTTTCACACCATCTTTAAGAACTAAAGAGAATGAGCCATCAGAATGGTCATATCTTGTAAATGCATCAGCAAGTCTTATTTTTTCTCCATCAAGTATTACTTTTGTTTTTAAGAAGAAGTTTCTATCAAGCACGTTTCCAGCACCTGCTTCATAATGAAGCGCTCTATATCTTCTTGAATAATGCTCAACCATCCATTGCTTAAAATTGAGTACAGCTCTTCCTGCAATATCTCTATGAATTATACCTTTATCTTCTGTATTCATAGAGCCGTGGCACTTTTGATTTACAGTCCTTATTATTTGTTTTATATTTTGAAGATAAGTATCATCTATAGCACTTCCATCAATTCTTGTGTATCCATCTTTTATTCCAAGCTTTGCTGTTCCATCTTGATTGTTTGTTGTTTTTAGTGCATTAAACAACGACACAATCTTACCATCTTTATTTCTTACTTTTTCAGAGAAAAGTATTGCATACATATTGTTTAGATGTATGAGAGCTTCACCAGAAGCATATAATGCCATGCTGTTAAAACTTCCAATAAGCCTGTCAAACATTCTACCATAATATTTTTCACTTGATTTTTCTGAATACACCTCTTGTATCGGGTCAAAATATTCTTCGAGAACACACCCGAGTGTATTCTTTTGATATGTAAGATTATCCCAAATTCTTGCAGGAGATAATTTTGAACCGGCTGTATATGCCCTTGCTTTTATCAAGTCTTTAATATCAAAATATTCTCCAGTTACACCTTCTATTATGTTTTGAATATCACCAACAATTTTGTTTGATGTTCCACCAAGAACATTCAATATAAGTGCTTTGAATGTTCCCCAATTTATTACACCCTGTAATATTCTCCCAATCTTTCCTTGGTCTTTAATTTTCTCTCCATATATATCCTTGGCTATCATGCCATTAAGTAGCGCGGCAGTATTTGTTGCTTCATTATTTTTTACAAGCTGCTTAAATACTTCAATATCACCATTTTCAACCTTTTCAAACAAGCCTTTCAAACCCTCACCGTGAGATACTTTTGATGATTTTATGTAATCTGCCGAAAGCTCAACGAGGTCTTTTATTTCATTTATTGTATTATAATTGCATGCAGTAGATGCAAGATGCTGTAATGCTCCAGAGAAATCATGAAGGAGCTCATCTTGATTATTCAGTTTATTCACATAGAATATTGGAATTTGTCTTAACGGAGCTCCGTTATAATCTCCTTTTCTAATAAACTGCCTTTCACTATCAAGCACAATTCCATTCTTTCCATACCTTGTATCATCTTCTTTTATATTTAGATTCATTCTACTGATAAGAGTTTTAACAGCAGAATATATACTTCTTCTACCATCAAGCACCTCTCTCATAAGATTTATCTTGTTCATTCTTACTTGTGGTGCATAGAATTGCTTTTGTGCATATTCTGGAAACAGGGTGCCAATTCTACCCTTTATATCCATCATTGTTTTATAATATTCTCTTTGTGCAGCATCCCAATTTCTATCAAACTCAATATCTACCGGCATTTGTATACCACCAACATCCATATAGCCCTTTATATGATACATACTGAGTTTTGGAACCATTTCTGTTCTTCCGGAAATTTTATCAACAACAAGCTCCTCCGTGTTGTTTTTCTCCCACTCCTTCATAGCAAGCTCAAGCGCTACACCACTAAGGCCGCCCTCTTTTGCAAGGAATTTTTTATGCATGTACATTTGGTGATAATATTCATCCCAGTCATAGTTGCTGACAACTCTTCCATTATCACCATACATAAAGTATGTATCTTTGTGTCCAGATGAGAAAAGTTTTTTTGTTGCTTTTTGTATTTCATCAGAAAAGCCCAAAAGCATCTTATCTCTCTTATCATTAGCATCTCTTATAATACCGTTAAGTCCAGCAATCAATGGATTTGACACCCTACTTAAAGAGTATAGATAATCCATCATTGTTGAATCTGCTATAGACATCTGAACAATATCAGCAACAGACATTCCGTTATAAACAGTATCTCCAAGAATGTCTATAAAAGTGTCTGTTACAGTGCTTGTTATTATATTATTGAGCTCATTTTCAAATCTTGTAAGATTCTTTAGAACTTCTGATGCCGTGCTTGTCAACAGTTCTATATCAGACTTTCTTACATTTTCATCAATTTTAAGATTATCTGTCGAGCACAAAGATTCTACTATACTCTTATATTGCTTTACAAAATTTTTAGCCCTCTGCAACACCCTTGCCCTATTTGCTTGGTATTCAAGATTTGTTTGTGCTTGTTTTACACTTTCTATTGCGGTCTGCATCATTGGTATATAGTTGTTTGCTTCCCTTAAGAAGCTACTACAACTTTTTACAAATTTACCATTTGACAGATTATCCAACGATTCTTCAAGCTCTTCTTCTTTACTTAATATAGTATCATCTTTTACACCCTTTCTTGATTTCAATACAGAAAGCTCTCTATTTTTTGCTATTGCTATCTCTGTTGCAGCATCTGAAAGTTTAGATATTTTAGAGTTTGTTGACTGTATAACATCTGAGCCAATACCATATTGAGCATTAAGGTCTTTCATTGTTCTTGATACCTCAAATTCTTTAGCATTATATGCTGTTCTTCCAGCATCATTAACAGCCTGTTGTATTGGTGTAACATTTAGCAATGATTTATCTTGTAGTTTTGATAGTGATGCCCTTACAAAGCTTTGTGTTGTTTCTGTTTCATTCGATGTGCCATTGATTACTTCAAGTATTTTATCTGCTATAACATCCTTATCATTGCCCCACTTTTGTTCCATTCTTTGAACATATGGTTTGTCCTTTCCAAGCTCCATAAGAACTCTTATGTCCTGATGTGTTAGGGTTTTTCCAGATGCAGATTGTATCCTATAAATATAGGATAGAAATTCACTTGCTTTCATAGGCGTTACAAGTGTTGGTGCAACATCTTTAAGAGAATTAACATCAACACCCTGAGATTCAAGACCAGCTTTTAAAGAATCCCATATTGAAAGATATCTATTAACCTCTCCTTTGTTTCTATATGTTCTTGAATTTGTTTTGTCTATAATAATTTCAAATCTATCTTCATGTTGATATATAGATGCAACATATCCATCATGTTTATCATTGAATGCCTTTGCTTTTGATAATGCTTCTTCAGCATCTTCAAACAAAACATTTTCACCCTTATAGTTTACTACACCAGCTTCTCTTGACAATGAATAAACAGCTTGTTCTTGGTCTTTCATGAATTTGTCCATATTAAAATATGTCCAAACATCTTTTGCATCATGCTCTCCCTGATAGTTTCTCTCGAATCCAGCATTATCCATACTTTCTGCAACGCCGCTTTGTAGATATGATGCATACAAAAGGTTTATAATACCCTTATCCTGCACAAAATCATGAAGGTGTTTGTATAAAACACTGTGTTCTTCGTGTGTTTTTCCCTTGCTATCAATTATTGTTACAGATGGGGCTATTATACAATAACCCTTGTTCCATTGATTGAATCTCCTTATTACTTTTTTTGCTCTATTGCTCATAATATACAAATTTAGCAGAATATTTTGTAAACTTCTTCAAGCTGTTCTCTATTTAATTCGAGACCTTTTTTCTTAAGATTATCATCAATATATTTTATATATTGCTCTCTTGTTTCATCCTTCTTTTCTTGAGAATAGTTCTTGTGAGCTTCTATCGTTTTATCTGTAAACAGTAACCTAAGTGCTGAAGCAGCATCAAAATCAGAATTATCAACAGACTCAACAACCGGTGTTTCATCAGCTATATTTTCTATTCCATTGTTTTGCTCTGTTTCACTATTTATAGCATCTTCATTTATTGGCGACTTGCTATATTCAAAATATTCACCATTATTTCCAAGTGGCTTGATTGCTTCATAATATGAATTATTATTTAAATCTGTCATCACTTTTCTAAATATCATAGATGAAGGGCTGTCTGAAATCTTAAAGAAATCAAGTCTTGATGCACTATAGTCTGATGTTACATAATATGCTCCAGATTTTTTAAACTTTGGTTCTTTTATCACTGGAACAAGCTTTCTGTTGTTTGCGTTATTCCTTATAAAATTAACAACAACTTCTTCCGGAACTACTTCTTGACCATTTACAAATGTATCTACATATTCTTTAAATGCTGTCTTTACTGGAACTGGAGCAAGGTTCATAAAGCTCTTTGGGCTGAATCCTATTCCACCTTTGAAAAATGCATACTTAAACAATAGCCTTGATAGTTTTGGATTAACCTTTTCAAGCTCTGCCCAGCCCATCATAAGTGCTTCTTTCTGCGTTGCATCAAGACCTGTTGTCTTTATTGAAAGCACGGTTCTTGTTTTACCATCAGCAAGATTTATAACATCTGGTTGTATTGCTTGTATCAAAGTGTTATTTTTATACCTTTCCTTAACTTTTGTCTTGCCAAAGAAATCCTTTGGGAATTGTTCAATGAGATATTTTAACTCATCCATACTTATCGCACCAGATTCAATAAGCATTGCAGATTGATAGAAATCACCGAAAGAAGAAAGTTCTTTCCTGTAATCTTTTGACATTAATCTTCTTGTAAGATTTTCTCCGAAGAATGTAAGTGCTGTTCTGAAATTCAGACTATGTAATGGAGAATCCGACATAAGCTCTCTTGCCAAATCAATTGTTTTGCTGAAAGAATCTAATATCGGGTGGTCTCCAAGCACATCATATTGTGTTATCTTTCTTGTTCTTGTTGGTGTTCTTGAGATAATTTCACTATTGATAAGTTGTGGTAATGTATTATCATCAATAACAATGACCTTTCCATCAATATTTATAACATCACCAATACCAACAAGTTGTCCATTGAAAGAGAATCCTTCGGTTTTCTTATAAACATTATCTCCGAAATGGTTGAACTTATATTCCTTTGCAATATTATCAACAACAAGCGGACCCATAGCATTTGCTATAGAGTTGAATCTTGTGCAGAAGTCAAGGCCTCTTGCTTCATTTGCTATTTTTGAGAATCTTTCATATGCCTTTAATATCTTGTATTCTGACTCTCTTGTTGTTTTTCCCGCTATTGCATTTTCAACCTCTTCTTTTGAAAGGTCTTCTGTGTAAAGTTTTGAGTAATAAGTTTGCCCCTTTATCTTATATTTAATCTTATTATCTTTTTCAAACTTCCTTATTTTTTCAGATATTACACTATTTAGAGTAATACTACTATCGTTAAGCTTTCTCTTGTTGTATTCTTCAAGAGCATCAGATATTGTCTTTGTTGAGAGAATATGTGCAATATCTTCAAATGGAATACCCATTCTTATTGCAATGTTAAGAACATTTACAGTATCTGCATTAATGTTCATAAGATTGAGAACCGGGTCTTTTACAGCATCTGCTGCTGAAGCAACAAGACTACCAAGTATCTTGCTTATTCTTTCTCCAGAGAAGTTTATCTTTTTATCAATATCAATAAGACCTCCAAACGTTCTTCCAAATATTGATATTTTACCACTATGCAAGTCAAGAGCGTTATCAATATCTATTGCATAGCCATACCCTTCAAGCGCAGTATGTGCAGTCTTTGCTACTGCAAATATTCCAAGTATCTGTCCAGCAGCTGAATTTTGCTTATAGAATTGCGCATGGGTATCAATAAATACTATATTTTTATCCCTATAGCAAAGTTTTTTAAGCTCTGATGAAGACATTTGTTCAAGCTCATCAAGAGTGTATGGTGTACCATCAGCTTTCTTTGCACCAAGTTTATATGCAGTCACTGCATACCCAACTCTCTTCTGTGGGTCAAAACCACCGGGATTAAGTATCTTGTCTGTTGTTGTTGCATGGGTGAGTGTTGCCCAAGACATATCAAATATCTTATTATCACGGTATGCTCTGCCTTCACTCTTTACAGTTGCTCCATACCTGAACTCAAGATATTTATCTCTGAGCAGATTCTGTATAGGGTCTTCTGATTTTGCAAATATATCACCCTTTAAGAACTCTGTAATCCTCTCATATTTCTTGTTTTTATTGGCTATTTCGAGCTCTTTTGTGTATCTTCTTGCTCTCTCTGTCTGTATATCTTTTATTCTCTGCTCATATTCAGCTTGCTCTTCTGCAATCTTTTCATCAAGCTGCTTGTCAAGAGAATCCTGTCTCTTGTTATACTTTTCTTCTGACTGATTCTTGCTTTCATTCTCATCAGACTTCTTGTTATAAATTTCATTTATCCTGTCAACATTCTTTGAGTGTATTTCACCAACATCAAGAAGTCTTTGGTTTATTGATTTTCTCCTTACTTCATTACCATCCTTATCCTTATATATAATATCTTCCTCATCAATCTTTCTTGCTATCTCATCCTTTTCTTCCTGTGTAAGTATATCTTCAGGAAGGACAGATGATAAGTGAGCTCTTAATCTCTTACCCCTTTCTTTAAGATATGCTTTTATTGATTCTTCATCCTTCTTGTTTGGCTTGAGTTCATCCTTTATTGCCTGCTCAAGACCTCTTGTAAGTTCTATTTGTTTTCTTACAAGATATATCTTATCAATATCAAAGTCTGCACCAGTGATTGTTGTTATTTCATAAGGAAGCATAAGTGCATCTCCAGCTTCTCTTGGCAGAAAACCAACAATCTTTATTGGCATTACACTATACTTATCCTCTGATGGAATTCTATATCCAATCATCTTGAGAAGGTCTGGATTAACCCTCTCTATTGCCTCTATGTTTATGAATCCACTCTTATCACAGAACTTCAAAAGCTCATCTGAATATATTGGTGCAAAAGCTTCATAGTATGCTATTCCATCTTGATTTTCAGCAAGCCACTCTTCAAATGATTTTCCGTCATGTTCCTCGGGTTTATAATCATTCTTCCTTATCTCATTCCCAGCCTTATCTTTGAATACAATACTCAATCTTCTTGATGTTCCAAAGTTACTCACCTGAACAACGGGGCCACCAGCAATCTCTTGCTTATTAACCATCTTCTTTATAACAGAGTTGAGCAATTGCTCAATCCTCTTTGATTGGATAGGGTCATTAAGCGGAATTCTGAAGTTACCGTTTTCATCAACAGAGCAAGCCTGAAGCATATCAATACCATATCTTGATGGATTGTTCAGAATTTCTCTTTGAAGAATCTTTGATATTGCAACATTTCTGTCTGCTTTTGATATATAATAATCTCCAAGGCCAAGCTCTTGCTGAAGATGTGCTATGTCTTCCTCTATATTTTGAGATATTGTTTCTTCATATTCCTTTCTAAATTGTTTTGCATCGAGTTCTTTTGTTACTCCATTATCGTTAAATGAGTATCTTACTGGATTTCCGTTATCATCAGATACCTCAAGGTCTGATGGAATAATATATCTAAGCTGTGAACCAAACGCTTGAAAGTGTTCTTTAAAGTGTTCTGGAATATCCTGTTGCTCACTATAATCTCTTATCTTAAGCCTGTCGACATAAAGGTCGTTATACTTTCCATCTACTATAACATTATCAACCAAATATTTGTATGCAGCATCATATCCTTCCTTTGAATTCATTCCAAGAAATTGGTTGAGATTCAAGGTATTACCTATACCAGTCTTGACACACGACTTGAACATGACCGTATCAATACCATCATATCCAAACCTATCATATGTCATTTCCATGAAATCTGCAATAACCTTTAGCATATTTGGCATGCCCGTATCTTCATCTTTCAGTATTGCATCTGCAAGAATCAGAAGGTATTCAGAGTTCTTATATTGAACACCCTTCCTTATTGATGATAGTGGAGCATTCTCAACATCAAGCTGCTTTGATATCATACCATAAGCAAATGGCTTTCTTGGTTGAGTAAATGCATTCTTTACATCTTGATATGTATACTCTCCATATTTTGCAGGATTCTTGAGCTTATTGAACAAGGCTTCATTTTCCCTTGTCCAAGTACCAAACATAAATGCATTCTTCCTTGCAGCAGATATTGACTTGAATGCCTGACCATCTGTTACATTTATATCTTCAAACTGCTTTATTATGGAATCTTTTGTTACTTCCCAGCCTTTTGCTTCCTGTTCATTACCTCTTGCTCTTGCTGCTTTTATCTTCCTGTCAAATACCACAGAAAGATTTTCTATTATATTACTCTTTACCCCCTCAAAATCATCAAGAACAATACTCTTTATTGTACCATCACCACTCACTAAATTTCCATCAAAGTCTGTAGCGAATTCATTTGCCATAAGACCAGGTGAGTGAAGCTGGGCAAGTCTCTTTTGAATATCTTCAGCGCTTGAATATAATGCCATATCTGTGATTGTCAGTTGCAATATATTCATTGCTGCAAATGTATCATTCCATATAAAGTTCCTTATAGCTTCTTCCTTATTAGCAAATCCAGAATTTATGCCTTCTATTGAATCAAGATTATCGAATATACCTATTCTCTTCCACTCTTTTATTATTTCATCTGCTTTGGCATCCATTCCTTTCTGGATTGAACCAATAATGAAATTACCACTTTCATCTGTATATCCTGTAAGCAGCCTGTCTATTCTTGCTTCATCATCTGTTGTTGCTTCACCATTTATCTTCTTGTCAATAAGCTTTCCAAGCTCTGTTCCATTACTTCTTTCTTCATTAAGAAAGCTGAGGAACTGAAAATCCTTGCCCTTCTCATTTAGATTGCTTATTTGCACTTCCGAACCCTGCTCTTCCATCATTTTTACGGTCTGGATTCTTGAGATTTCCTGATTGAAAATCTTCTTCATTCCAGAAATGATTTCAGACTTATATTCAGGGCCAGAATATCTTATAAACCTTATGAATTCAGCTGATGGTTTATTTGACATTATTGGTATTCTGTACCAAGCAACATCTCTATCCAATATCTTTCCAGCAGAGAAATATTCAGAAATGAATGACATTATATATTCTGTATCACTCATTCCTCTCATATAACTTTTCTTATTAAAGTTGAGCTGAACCTTGTGAGAGAATATTTCTTTTCTCTCCTGCTCGCTCATTCCAGATAATATCTGAAGCCAAACATTCCTCCAGCTACTTGCAACGCTTTCATCCTTGCTTTGGTCTCTAAACCAATCCTCTCCAGCATACTCCTTTGATATAAATTCCTTGAAAGATGCATCATCAGAACCAAACTGTATAAACATCTTTGAAAGGAATGATGGAGTAACATATGATTGATACATCTTTCCATTATCATAGAATGATGTTATTGCAGTATCCTCAAGAGCCTCTGTAAGCGGTGTGAGCAGTTGCTTTATATTTCCCGATATTGAATAGCTTTCACCAAACTTGAATGGATTATATTGCTTTCCTCTGGATTCAAGTGATGCTCCTTCCTTCAGGTTTGCAACTATAAATCCCATAGTATTTACTATGTTCTTAAAGTTGTTTCCATTGAGTGATGAAAGCGTTAGTTCCGGTGATATGTAATATCCGAACTCATTAACAAATACAGATATTGCATTTGACAACACCTCTCTTGTTGCATCATCAATATCATCCAACCTTGCATCTCTGTATTTAAGTGTATCCTTATATATATCTTCAAGCTCTTTCAGTGCTCTTGTATTTACTTTCTTGTCTGTAAATATTGGAGAACTTCCAGATTCGTAACCATTCCTAATAAGGTCTCTTGCTTCCTTAAGCGCCGGTCTTTCATTTACAATCTTTGATACATACTTCTTTTTCTCATTATCCCAAGAAACAACAGAATATACTTGGAAGTGTTTTTCAAAAACCTTGAAGAACTGGCTTTGGAATTGCGTTTGGTTACCACTCTTATCTTCAAGCTTTTCTATTATCTGATTAACCCAAGGATTGGCATCTTCCTTTTCTTTGAGCTTGGCAATCATATCATTTATGTTCATAGAGCCTCTTGCCCATCTCAATATTGAGCTTGTAGCATCTCTTGGGGTCATTCTCAATTCAACACCCCACTTTGACCTCATTCTCTCATAGCTTCTTACTTTATTGCCATTCTCATCAACAGTATCTATAGCTCTTACTATGTAGCATTTACCGAGAGCATCTTTTACAAGGGCTGTTGCACTATTAAGCACATCTATTGTTCTTGATTCAATTTGCCAATGTTCCTGTATATTCCCTATTTCATCAAGTATGGCGTCATAGTCAATTGAAGATGTTAAATCATCAGCATCAATACCTATATCATCAATTACAGAGAAATCTTCAACACCATTCTTGTTTGTTGATTCCTGCGTTGCAAGATTAGATACAATACCAAATCCCTCTATCTGCGAGAATGTTGACATTCCTATTTTAATAAGAGCATCAAAGTTTGCAGCATAGAGGTCTGCTTGGTCAAACATATCAAAAGTCCAATTACCTTGTGGTAATTCAAACATTTGAGCTCTCACGTAATTAAGAAGGTTTCTTGCACCTATATATTGAACAAGCTCTTTATGGCTCATTCCAGCAATTCTCTTCTTTGCTTCTTCTATATTCTTTTCATCCTGCTTGCCAAACTTTTCTTCTGTGAAAATCTTATCTGGATTATCTATGAGGTCTCCTATTATATCATGTATCTTATATGCTACCTGAACAGCAACATCTCTTACTTCAAGTGGAGACACAAGTGTCCCATCAAGAAGATTGTCAACCTCCCTGTTAAACTTTGCAGACTGTTTTACATAACCCTCATTTGTCTTTCTTATAGCCTGCGGTATATTATTTTCTTCTGCATCTTGTCTATTTTCTACAAACTTTACAGGCTTGCCATTTTCATCAAACAATTTTCCTTGCCTTGAGTCTTCGTAGGAGTACATAACCCCCAAGCTTTCTGAAAGCAAATCTTCAATTATATAAGATATGTCACCATTTTTATTACCAAAAGAATCAAATAGTTCCTTATTTCTCGATACAAGTTTATATAACTTAAATATCGGTTCTGGCATAGATACAGAGCTTGTTTTCTTGTCATATCTATCTATACCATCAAGGTTATATAATGAACTCAACACTTTTGATAATAACCCATCTTTATCGTACTTTTTCAGCTCGCTATATTTAACATTAACATCTTTATAATCACCATTCTCAAAATCAACAATAGCGTTATAAAATTCCGCCTTTTCATTTTGTGGGAGTTTTGAATAGTCTTCATTGGAGAATTCTATCCTCTCTGTTATATATTGCCTTTCTTGCTCTGCAATATTCTGTCTTTCACTAAACCGCTCGTTTTCATAATACTTATCCCTGCTCCTTGTTATTTCCGGTTCATCAAGCAATCTATATATGGCATCAGATGCTTTTGCCATAAGTGTTCCGTTTGAACCAGCAAATATTCTTGTAAAGAAATTCTTTATCTTATCCCACAATGTAAGATTATCATTTGTCTTTATGGATTTAAGATTTTCTATTGTATTCCTATTGCTCCAAATATCAGCAATAAATTCTTCCATGTAATGAGCATTCTCTTTTCCTGCAATAGTTGTTTTTCTATATCTATAGTTTCTGAAATTATTGTTATACTCATCTATAATCTTATCAAACTCTGCTCTAAATTTACTATTACCAAGTATTCTATTTACAGTAATAGCGTGCATTACTTCGTGCAGAATAACAGAATCTGCATTCCCGTTGGCATATTGTGCAGAAGAATCTATATATATTGTTTTTTCGGATGCATTATAATAAGCTCTTCTTCCACCAAAATCATTCTTTCTTGTTTTTATTACATCTGTATCAACAACCTTTACTTTTACATCTGACAAAAGAGATTTTCTTCCATCTTTCTTTGTTTTCAGCAGGTCAATTATACCAGAAAATTCTGAATTTTCATCTATCAGAGACAATAATTCCGTCATCTTTGTTTCTTCTGTCTTGTTTTTATCCCAAAGTCCCCGTAGCCTTGTATCTCTTTCTCCAGAACTTGGAACAATTTCACCTTCACTATATATATTATTATCTTCTGTAGAGAATGTTCCTCTATTTTCTGTGGCAGATTTTATTTGGTTTGGATTTGTCACAATTATTTCTGAACCGTCTTCAGAAATAGCGCCATCATAGTTTCTTTCAGCTATATATTTTTTAAAATTTGATTCGTCTTGTATTCCTTCTTGAATTAAATCTAAATCAGTAACAAGAAGATTTTTTATATTTAAAAAAGCGGCATAATAATTGGTGGCTCTACCATATTTTTTTGGAGAAAAATATGTAGCATATGACAAAGTATTATTTGACCAGTTTCCATACTTGGTAGAATCGTTTTCATACATACTTCCATGATAAACAACCAGTGGTTCACCGTTCTCATCAACTACTTTAGAGATAGATTTAGAATCTTCGTGATTATCAAACTCAACAATATATGGATTCTCAATAAAATCCTTACCAAGATAAGGGTGCTCACTTAATGATTCAAATCCTGTATATCCTTCAGACTGTATAAATTCAAAGAATTCATTTTGTGTCTGCAACCCATCTTCTGAATTGTCAAGAATATCAAATCTTTTACCTGTTTTTTCATAAAACTCTTGACTTAGCTTAGTGTATTCATTGCTGAAATAACTAAGCATACCAGTAGTATCAATGGTTTTGGATTCTAAATTATTACCATATCTTGATGCTTCGTTCTTATCTATCGTATAGTAATTGAATTTTCTACCATCTTTGTTTGATTTCCTTCCCTGATATACAACAAATTGCTTTTCCCAATCACCAAACCAATTCTTAAAGTTCTTGGTTCTAACCTGTAGCCATTGCCTTTCTGTAAGATTTGTATCTTTGCCATTAGGTGCTTTCATAAAAGTACCGTTCTTTTCGGCGGCATCTTTTATGGACTGCATTTCTTTTTCTATTGATTCAAGGGTTTCTTGTGGCTCAGAAACAGTAACCTCATACTTACCATCCTTTGTTCTCTTTATATAGCTTGCGTCCTGAACAAAAAACTTATTAGCACCTTCTTTATATGTTTCAGCATCTTCCCTACTATCAAATATAGCTGGCTGTGAAAACTTTTCTTGCCAAATTTTTGTGGCTTTTTCAAGAAGGTGGTCTTCAACAAAATTATCTTTTGCTGATATCTGTTCTCTTATGTAATCAATAGATGGGAAAGCATCTTGTCTTGCTTTAATATCCTTTCTCCATTCTTTTATTATTTCTTCAAGAGAATCAGGATGAATATCAAGTATATCAACAATTTGATTAAAGCTTTTGTCTCTAATTATACAAGCCATAATATTAAGATAAGTTTATAATTAACAAGCAAATATAAGAAATATAAATCTTAAAGCGTCCTGTGTTATAAAAAAAAATAAGGGGTAATAGACCAAAGTCTATCACCCCTTAAAAAATAGTTAACTAAATAGTATTGGCTAAAAGTAGTAGCTATAACATAAAAATATCATACAATCTTTTATACCAGCCATCTTTTATTCTGCCAAACACGACAGACTCATCAATACATGTTAATGAAAAGAATATATGTTCAAGCAATTTCTTTACACCATCATGCATTTTAGCACTATCTCTTCTTACTTTCCACCACTCGTATTCAGACTTGTATGAAAACTCTCCTTTCCTATAAGTTCTTCCAGCAGAAAGATAATCACATACCATTTCTATAACATACTTATATGGTATCTTTACTGGAATACCACCACTATCGAGCCAATCCACCCAATATTCATAATGGTGTTTGTTTCTCCCCCTATGATGAAACCAAGCTTTTGAGTATCCTTTATCTTTCTTTGCTGCATTTATCGGACTTCCGTTACCTGTGAAATACTTTACACTCTCAAAGAACTCGACAGGAGAGAACTTTGATAGGTCGTGAACTAACCCACGCCAAGGAATACCACATTTTACCGAGTAATAGAATACCCAATATTTGTGTTTGAATATTGTATATAGGTGTCCGAAAAATTTCTGTATGTAGTTCATAATTAACACAATATAAAATCGGTTGCATAAGGAAGTTCTTCTATAAACTTACAGAAAGCACCCCAATCTTCTTTTAACTTATGAGACCTTCTTTGCTTATATATATTCCTTAATTGCAAATAGTTTGTTGAACACCTCATAAACAACTCTATACCCTGCGGGCAATTTGATATCACCTTCATAAAGTTCTCATAAGACTGGTCTATATTATAATCTGCTATAAGCGCTTTCATATTATATATTGTAAACTCATTAACATATTTATTACAGCACTTGTCAAAATCCATCTTCATTATCTTATGCATCTTGCTTGCCGAGTTTACAATATCAAGAAAGTGGTATCTCTGTAATTCAGGTGAGATATAGTTTGGATATTTGAGGTCAAATGAAACCCTTATACCGGAGAGAAAGTTGTTATGGCCACCATCAAGAGGGGCTAGCTTGCAGGCCCTTACAAGAGAATCTGTAAATTCATCTACAGTATATTCAGGAAGCTCTGTCCTCATTGAGTTCCTGCAAGCTATAACACTCTCTTCGAGGTCATAGACTTTTACATTACTTACTTCAAGCATAATTACATATCCCAAAAACCAGCATATTTCTTATCTTCTTCTCTCTTAATAGCTGCATCAAGCCAATCTTTTTCTATCACAACTATTTGGTTGGTTAAATCACACGAATAGTATGAATGCTCGTTAAAATTTGGAAGGTCTTCATACTGTTGATAATCTGGCCAACGAAATATATAGCCCAGACTTGCATTTTGTATAGCATCCATATTATCTATCAAGTATTATTTCTGTTTCATCACTGCACCAACCATTTGATTCTAAGTTCTTTACATCTTCAGAAAACTGGTCATATGTAGAATCATAAAGGTTGCATTCAGAAAAGTCTCTCTCTACATTATAGTTGCCATCCTCATCTATCCATTCATCAACTATCCTGTAATCCTTTACCTTAACCTTAAAGTTCTTATGCAATGTGATGCTCACACAAACATTTACTTCTTCTTCTGGATTTTCTTGTTCTGAAAGATATTTTCTTTCATCAGTTTCTTTGAATGAACCTAACATACCAAAGCCTCCGTTGTTAATAGTTGAAGCGCAACAGACATAGAGTTTTCAATGGAAAGCCTTACCACTTTAACAGGGTCTATTACACTTGATTCTGAAAGATTTTCTTGAGTATCAGTAAGGAAGTTCCATCCAAGAGTGTCTGTTACTTTATCTACAAGCTCAATCCTGCCGTAAGAGTTAGTGCAAAGTTGGTTAAATGGAGCATAAAGAGCATTCTTGATTTCATCATAATCACATATTTCTCTTGCCATCCTTACAAGTGTAGAGCCACCACCATCTATAACACCTTCCTCAAAAGCAACCTTTACAGCACAAACAGCATCTTCAATTCTATCATATCTTTCCTTCTGCTCTACCGTTGTAGTACCACCGACATAGATTGTTGCTATATTACCATTAAGACTTGAAATTCTTTGCCTCAACAACTCTTTTATTGGTGCAGCCTTCTCATTTTCCATATTCTCTTTGAGAATATCAAGATACTCTATATACTTTTGTCTTGGAGTAGCATTGTAAAGAACTGTTTCAATAAGCGTTGATTTAATCTTGTCAAGCTTGCCAAAATCAACATCTGTTGATGTTGGTCTTGACTCATAAATCTTACCTCCGGTTATTGACTGAATATCATTGAACAGGTCTCTACGGTGATATGAAGAACCTATGGATTTTATGGGCAGAACATTTACAACACCTTTAATATAGTTAGTATATAGCTGAGACAAGCAAATCTCACTAAAATCATTTGCAATTATAACAATTGGTTTCTTCTGTTCAGCCGGTTTTACAAGAGCATACTTTATCTCATCAATACTTTTTATATCATTATTATACAGTAGTACATAAGCATCACTATACTGCGCTTCATTCTTTCTCTTGCTACTATAAAAGTCCTTGCTTGCAATGCCAATCTTATATCTCGAACCCTCTATATATTCAACCTTTGTATATGGTTCATCATATTGCTCCACTATTACAGAGCCTTCTTTTCCAACCTTGCTGTAAGCTTCAGCAACAATCTTTGCTATATCTTCATCATTGTTTGCAGATATATATGCTATATACTTTGCATTATCATAAGTATAGTCAAGATTTCTTGCATTGTTTTTGAGGTAGCTGTTTGCTTTTTCAAGAAAATCTGAATAGTGTTTTCTGATATCAACTATACTTACTCCATTATCAAGAGCCTTCAACCCCTCATTAAAAAGGGCCTGTGCAAGTATGAGGGAGGTTGTGGTTCCATCTCCAGCATCTCTTGCTGTTTTTTCTGATGCTTCCATTACAATTTTTATTGCAGCATTAATTGCGGGGTCTTCACTATACACCCTGCTTGCTACAGAAATACCATCTTTTGTAAGATAGGCATTGTCAGAGCCATCGTAAAGTATAACATTCCTTCCTTTTGGGCCAAGTGTAACCTTTACAGCATCTGTAATAAGGTCTACTCCTTCCTTGAGTTTCGACCTTATCTCTTTTCCTTGTAGAATCATATTGTTTATTTCTTCTCCTTTCTGCAAATATAGTTAAAATAAACTTAACTGTCTGTTTTCAAGCTCTGAAATAATCTTTTTTGCTTCACCAATATAATACATATAGTTGATATTACCGGGGAATGTTATATAGTTTGACAAATCATTTGCTATTTTAACACCAGAAGCCTTGAACATATGTTCATATTTACTACCTTTTGAGTTCATTTTATCCCATCCAGCATTATATTCAAAGTAGGATACTTCTGGATTGTTAAAATATTCTCCACCGGGCTCTATCTGTGGTTTTGGAACGCGCTTATATGTATTATCTTTGAAGTGAACAATAACCATTTGAACAACATTGATATTATCTACTTTTCCTTTGTATAGATAACAACCATCAGTCGCAGCATAGTATCTGTTTATTCTTTGAATAGTCTTATCGTTATACTCAACATAATATTGGCTGTCAACCTTTTGATATGTAAGAAAGTCGGTTAGCTCTTTAGATTCTTTTATTGTTTTTTCTACATCAACACCATTGATAAGATACTCATCTACAGCTTTTGCTATTATCTTTGGCTTCATACCCTTGCCAATATTCTGTTCTTGAGAGAATATGCCAATAGCTTTTAATGTTCCATCTTTTCTTATTGCAAGATAGTTGTTTATATCATACTGGTATATCTTCTGGAATTCTTCAACATCAAGCGACAAGCAGGTTAAGCCTTCCCACACATCCAGCACCTTATGTTT
>OCVV011329733.1_pt1 | contig 59233 bp, 54 predicted proteins | sample 1539721 | NCBI WGS metagenome assembly OCVV01 (sample SAMN02144230, study PRJEB22623) | gut metagenome | biome: sheep rumen | host: Ovis aries | place: New Zealand
GCTCAGACAATATGATTTCTGCTCATACAGCAGATTCCGTTCATGCAGAAGTTCTAATGCTTGTGCAGATTGTTTGAATCATTCACACAATTTTCCCATCCTGCTGAGTTTCGCAATTACCTGTGTACACAAAAAAATAAAGAGGAGGAGAACTATCTATGGAGTTGATCACTGAGGAAATGGTTCTTGAATATATCAAATGTGAACTTTATTCAGATTTTATGAAGAACTATCAGACCGCTGTCAGAAACCTGGACGATCAGTTTTTTGATTCTGTCCGATGCCATACTTTCTATGTACAGAAACCCTGGGAGGTGGCGCAGGAATACAGACAGAAAGCCCGGACGAAAAAACTTGACCCGGCCTGGATCGATAAATATATCCCGCCTGCGCTAGCCGACGGTAATAATTATTGAAGCGCGCCGCCGCACGGCAGCGCAGCTGCCTTCCTTTGTGCGGCGTCTGCATCCCCGGAGGGTTTATGTTATAGGATTCGGGTGTCAAAACTACGAGTTCGGGGAATTGTGTGAAAGATTCATACCTTTGGACGATAGGAAATTGACGCAACTTCCCATGGCACAAAAAAAGAAGCGGTTCATGCTGAATTGACGGGGTTTTGCCCCGGCGGATGCATGACCGCTTCTTTTTTATCTCAGTGCGAGAAACCCCCGCTGAGATAAACGCTCCGTGAGGATACGCAGGGATTCATTTTTGGAAGATGTCAGCTGAAGCTGACCAGAATCCCGCACCAGATCCCGCGAGCGGGATTTGAGTTATTTTCTGTCAGATCAGCACCACTCCATGATGGCTTTTACTGCTGTAGCTGTATCTTTCTCCGGGAAGAGCTCGTATCCTACGCGTCCTGTGTAACCGCACTCCTCCAGATGTCTGATGACTTTCTTATAGTTGATCTCGCCTGTGCCCGGCTCATGACGTCCCGGTGCATCTGCAATATGGATATGTCCAAACTGATCGCCATACTGTGAGATCGTATCACAGATACATCCCTCGTTCAGCTGCATATGATATACATCATACAGAAGTTTCAGTCTCGGGGAGTTGATCAGTCTTGTGATCTCAGCGCCCATCTGTGTTGTGGCAAGGAAGTTGCCCACATGATCTGTAGTAATGTTCAGAGCCTCGAGGTTCAGATTGATCTCCTCTTTCTCAGCCAGTTTAGCGCACTCCAGAAGGCAGTCATACATTGCGCAGAGTTTTACTGTATCGGAAAGCTCGTCATAATGATTTACTACGATACCGCCGTCGCCAAGAGCATTGGAATGAATCGTAACGCTGGAAGCGCCGATCTTCTTTGCAGCCGCAATGGACTGTTTGAGATACTCAAGATAAGGCTCTTTATGTGTAGGGTCTACCAGTGAGTAGTCTGCGTCGCCATTAAAACCTGAAATGTTGATTCCTGCTTTTTCAGCAGCTTCTTTTGTGGCATCCAGATCACGGATCCTGTAATCCCAGAACTCTACCGCTTCAAAACCGTCATCCTTGGCTGCCTGAAATCTCTCCAGCCATGGAAGCTCTGTATACAAAGTGTCAATACATGCACATTTTCTTAATGCCATACCGCGTGCTCCTTTCTTTCAACCCTTTTTTTGTAAATTGATGTTCCAACGCCGTTACTCCGTCAACAGCGCCTTTATCATTAGATTTTGCTTCTTTTATCAGTTTGTGCAAAAATCTCTTTGTGCTTTTTAGCACAATTATTTTATACCATATCTTTCGATCTCTGTCAATATTTCTTGCGGCTTATTATCTGTTTTTTCTTGCGGCATATTATCTGTTTTTTGAGATTTCCTCTTATATTTTACATTCCCGCAGAATAGCTCATGTTTTCCGCGCAGTAAATATCAATAGGAATATTTGTCTCTTCTTTCTCGGGCCGTATTCCCTTCTGTATATATTCCTTCAGAATTATCAGCGGACGGTATCCCTGTCTGTATATGTTCTGCCCGATGGTAAAGTCGATCTCGCCCTCCGCGAGCAGCTTCCTCGTGGTGTCTGTAAGGTCGTGCGCAATAATATGTACGTCTCCGGCTTTTCCTATCGTCCTGACCGCGTCCGCACACCCGGTCACGCTGTGATTGGCCATATATATTCCTTTGATCCCGGCATTCTTCTCAAAGGTATCCAGCACTTTATTGTAAGTGACCATATAGTCATTATATGTCTCTATGCTTATGATGTTTTCCTTCGGAAAACGCTTTTCCTCTATGACCTTAAGAAATCCCTTTCTTCTGCGCGCGTGGGCATCGAACTCTTCATTTCCAATGGCCACCAGCAGTTTTTCATCCTTCCGGATCAGTTTCATCATCAGATCCCCGGCAATACGTCCGCTCTGCTCGGGATCCTGGGACACATAGCTGAGCCTTTGGGACATCGGCACATCATTATTAAAGGTCACTACTGGAATGCCCTTCCCTGCCAGTTCATTGATCTTTTCTTCAACGGCGGGCACATTCATAGCGCAAAGCGCAATTCCCTTTACGTTATGTGCCATCATTTCATCGATATGCCTCAGAATTTCTCCCGGCACCGCCATTTCGCACTGGGCGGTGATCACCTCGATCTTCTGATCAAGGAGAAGCCACTTGGCGTCGTTTATGCCCTGCAGTAATTCATCTTTTAAAAAACCGGTCCAGAAACCGGACCAGGCCGGAAAGATCACACCAAGCTTAAACCCTCTCAGTCCCGATGTATTCAGTCCCAGAGCTTCGGCAACTTCCTGTCTGGAAGGTTCATACTCCAGCTCTTTCATTGCCCGTATGACCGCATCCCTTGCCTCCGGCCTCACATGCGGTCTCTGATTAAGCACTCTGTCTACAGTTCCCCTGGAAACTCCCGCCTTTTCAGCAATCATGTTTATCGTTACTCTTCGAGCCATTGTTTACCCTGCCATTTCGTGTACATTTTTTGCCGCATCACAGAAAAAACAGCAGTTTTTTTCTGAATTATGATGCTTGTGCATTTCCTGTGCCTTTTTGCACGTATTGTATCATTTTGCACAGGGTTCCGTCAATCCACGTTAGTGTCACAGTAACTGATCGTAATTTCCTACGACACGATCAGAGTCCGCGAGCGGCTTATGCTTTTCCCGTCCACTTTTCAAGGGCTTTCATATACGTTTCCCCATACCTGCTGCGAATGGCGTTCTTTCGCGTAATGGTTCCGATCCTCATTCTCTCCCTGACATCCAGAGGACGGGCTATGATATTCTCTCCGTTCAGTTCCTCGTCCAACACTCCGGAACTGACAGTGTATCCATTGAGTCCTATCACCAGATTAAATAATGTAGCCCTGTCCCTTACTTTTATATTCTTTGGTCTGTCAAATGTGCCGAGAACTTCCTCCGAATAATAAAAGGAGTTGAATTCACCCTGCTCAAAAGACAGATATGGGTAAGGTTCCAGTTCTTCCAGACGGATAAGCTGTTTTTGCGCAAGCGGATGATTCCGGTAAAGAAAAACATGCGGGCGGGCCGTAAAGAGTTCCTGAAATACCAGATCGTTCTTTTTCAGCATTTTCTGTATGACTTCTTCGTTATGCTCCGACAGGTACAGTATACCTATCTCGCTTTTTCCGCTGCCGACATCATCAATGATCTCATGGGTCTGCGTCTCGCGAAGGATAAAATCATATTTGTTATAATCATATTTCTTTACCAGATCCACGAACGCGTTAACGGCAAACGAATAATGCTGGCATGAAACGGAAAAGCGGGGACTTCTGTTCGATACTCCACGAAATTTCTCTTCCATGAGTTCGGCCTGTTCCAGAAGCTGCCTGGCATAGGCCAGAAACTCTTCTCCCTCCCTGGTAACCGTCACGCCTCTGTTGCTGCGCAAAAAAATGATCAGCTGCATTTCCTTTTCTATAAGATGGATGGCCCTTGTGAGACTGGGCTGAGATATGTAGAGCCGTTCCGCCGCCTCTGTAATATTTCCGATTTCTGCCACGGTCACGATATATTTTAACTGCTGTAATGTCACTTCTGTCCACCTCCCGTATCCCGGATCAGCTCTGCTCTTCTGTTACTGCATGAAACTTCCCGCTTTTTATTAAATGATCAGTTATATGTGATCATAACAAAGTCCGTTCAGAAAGAACATTCCTGATCTCTGGCAATGATCACGGAAAAATATCCGCTTTCATCAGGAATATCGTCAAGGCTTCGATAGATCTTTTCATTCTCCATACCGCAGTTTTCCACCATTGTCACTTCCTTTTTCTTATCCCGGAGCATTTCTTTTATCTGCCGCATTCTTTTACCTGATTTCATGAATATCCGGGTATTTCCGCCTTCAAATTCCAGAGCTTTCTCATACGCTGCGGGGAAAATGTGAATACTTTCTTCCCGGCCGCCCAGGGAAATGTTTGCCGCGGCGGCCGCTGCGCAAAAAGAAGTAATACCGCTGACCGTCTCCGTGGTATACCCGTCTTCGGAAACCAGTTTTCTGATATAACTGAATGTAGAATAGACCGAAGGATCTCCAAGTGTAAGAAAAACGACATTTTCTCCCTGAGCCAGATGAGCCTCTATGATGGCCGCAGCCCTTTGATGGCTTTTTGCAAGCCTGTCCATATCCCTTGCCATAGGCAGATGCAGAGGGAGGATCGTTTTATTTTTCAGTTCAGGCACTGCCTGTAAGGCAATGCTATAGGCAACGGTTTCTCCGGCGCTTTTCCCGGGAATGGCCATGATCTTATTTTCTCTGATCATTCTAACCGCCTTGAGCGTCATCAGCTCCGGATCTCCCGGACCAACGCCGATTCCGATAAGTGTTCCTTTATTCATATTCTTTGTCCTTTTTTTTTCCATAGTTTGCCATGGTCTGACGCAGAGCATCCTCCTTTGGGACCCCTGCCAGCCGAAGCTTGTGGGCAAAATCCAGCGCTTCATGCATCTCCGGCCCCGGCTCCATTCCTGCCCCCACCAGGTCTCTTCCCTGAACGAAGGGTCTGTCCATCAGTTCTTTAAACTCATGCAGACGTCCGGTCAGCAGCTCTTCTGTTTTTTCATAATGCGTCTCCCGATCCTGTCCCATACGGTCTGCCTTTGCCAGCAGCAGCAGATCCTCCGGATCACATGACCGGTCGAACATCCGCATAAAGGCTTTCTTTCCGGCGTTCTGATCCGCCAGGAGATTCGGACTCATATGTAATCTCACCATGTTGCAGACATACTTTCTCAGTTTCGTTTCGGTCGTCAGTCTTCTCACAAACACATCCGCGATCTCCACTCCGCGGATCTCATGTCCGACGGACCTGATCCTGCCGTCAGTCTTCTGCGTCGAAACCGTCTTTCCCAGATCATGGCATAACGCAGCCATCATAAAATACGTCGGCTCATGAGCCTTCTCCCGCAGCTTTGCCGCGGCGTCCAGCACACTCATCGTATGATTCCAGACATCTCCTTCGGGATGGAACTCAGGTTCCTGCTCAACTCCTATAAGGTCTTTTATTTCAGGAAACCAGTCATTCAGCTGATCCATATCCCGGAGCGCCTTAAAAAATACCGACGGCGTATCCGACTTCAGAAGAGCCTTTTCTGTTTCACCGAAAACTCTCTCCTTTGCCAGAGCCGTCAGATCTTCAGACGCTGATAATTCCATCGTACGCTCCGCGATCCTGAATCCGAACCTTGCCGCAAACTGCGCCGCCCGAAGCACCCGGAGAGGATCCTCTCCGTACGTCCGGTCATTCACATGCCTTATAACGCCGTTACTGAGATCCTCCATTCCGCCGAAATGATCAATGATCTCCCCTGTCAGCACATCCTGCATCAGCGCATTAATGGTAAAATCCCTTCTCTGGGCGGCTTTTTTCGTTCCCAGGAACGGGTCTACAAATATTTCAAAATCCTTATGCCCTTTTCCGCACGGATGCTCCCTCCGCGGCATGGCGATATCGAGGTTATAATGGCTCAGCCCGAAAACGCCGAAGCTGGCGCCCATTTCGGTCCTTTCGCCCAGCGAGTCAAGTATTTCACATAAGACAGATGGCGTAATTCCGTGAATCTCTATATCTATATCCTTATTTTCCGCATTCATCAGAAGATCTCTCACATAACCCCCGACGAAAAAGGTTCTTCCGCCTGCCTTCGAGACTCTCCCGGCGATCTTTTCCGCCATTTCAAGATCCTTATTTTCCAAAAAAACAACCTCCCCGAAAAAGCATTTCTGTAATTGAACGTATCATATCCGCAAAGAATCAGCAACTTATTTACACCGCGAAAAGCTGTCTGTTATACGTTACAAATCACAATCCCATCACATATGTTTCACACTTGCTTGAAAGAATAAACAAATTCTCTTCACATTTTTCTCTTAAGATAACATACATCTAATACAAAAGACATTAATTGCGCAGCCCCCGCAGAGTTTGTTTCACAGAAAATTGACGATATTTCCAAATTTTCCCGTGAAACATAAAGAATACCGTTTTTCGCCCGGGAAAAAAGCGAACAAATATCAAAAAGAAAAGAGGTACTATTATGGGTAAGCTTTATGATGATGATTTTAACAATATCGATAACGCAGACAGCCTTCTTGAAAAAAACGAACCCCTGAAAACATACGGTTCTTTCAAAAATCCCCCAAAAAAGAACCTGAAAAACCGCCGGCGCAGACAGAAGGCCGCCAGGCTTCTGGCAGCGGCGCTGACCTTCGGTGTTGTAGCAGGCACAACAGCTTACGGCGTCTCCAGCCTTGAAAATAAAGTTCTCTCATCATCAGGAACCACCTCAGAAGCCGATGCAGAGACTGATAAAGAAACCACTGCTCAAAAAGGCGACGCCGCATCCTATACTTTCTCTGATAATTCATCCGCTGCGTCAGGAAGTGTGGCAGACGTAGCCACAGGCAGTATGCCCGCCATGGTAACGATTTCTACGATGTCAGTACAGCAGATGAACAGCCTGTTCGGCGACTCCGGGGAATACGAGGTAGAAGGAGCAGGATCAGGCGTGATCATCAAACAGACAGATGACGAACTTCTGATTGCTACAAACAATCACGTCATTGAAGGCGCAACTGAGCTTTCAGTAGGCTTTGCGGATGAAACTGCAGTTTCTGCCGGCATAAAAGGCAAAGATCCGGAAAACGACCTTGCAATTGTTTCCGTAAAGCTCTCCGATATTCCGGAAGACACCCTGTCTCAGCTGAAGGTTATTTCGATCGGTGATTCCGATGAGCTGAAACTGGGCGAGCAGGTGGTCGCCATCGGAAACGCCCTTGGTCTTGGTCAGTCTGTAACAAGCGGTTACGTCAGCGCGTTAAACAGGTCTATTGATCTTTCCGACGGAACAAACACCTTCACATCCGAGGGACTGATACAGACCGATGCGTCTATTAACTCTGGCAACAGCGGCGGCGCCCTTCTGAACATGAACGGTGAGCTCATCGGAATCAACGAAGCAAAGTCTTCCGCCGGACTGAACGAAGCATCGGTCGATAACGTAGGTTACGCGATACCGATTTCAAAGGCAATGCCTATTCTGGAGGAGCTCATGAACGGAGAAACAAAGACAGCCGTTTCCGAAAACGAACAGGGCTATCTGGGCGTCAACTGCGTAGATGTTTCCGAAGAATCCTCCAGTATGTACAACATGCCTACAGGAGCCTATATCAACGACATTGTTGAAAACAGCCCGGCTGCGGAAGCAGGTCTTCGGCAGGGAGATATCCTCACGGCCATCAATTCAGATACTATAAATTCCTATAGCGAGCTTGCCTCAGCACTCCGGTATTGCGCCGCCGGCGATACTATCACCGTTACCTATCAGCGCACCGGAAGCAGCGGATATGAAGAGCAAACCGCGAAGATTACTCTCGGTTCCGCTGACGAATATTCATCGGAGGAAAATACTGATGAAGACGCTTTCTATGAAGACAGTTTTGACAATGATCCTTATCAGTATGATTACTTCGATGAAGAGTTCGGCGGATTAGAAGACTTTTTCAGCAGCGACAGTGACCGGTATTTTGGAAACTGAGTACTCTCCTTGCCGCCGGGACACGAACAAGCAGACAGGATCTAAACTTTCCCCACACTTCTGAGGAAAGCGCATATAATAAAGATACCCTTTTTCCGGATATATCGATTCGGTAAAAAGGGTATCTTTTCTGTCTCATTCATACTTTGATCAGGCGGTCTTTCCATTTGTTATCTTTCTCTTCCGTCATGCCTGTTCTCCGGCCGTTTTCCGTTTTCTTTCGCGCCGTCTTCGCCTTTATCGGGAAGCAGCATCATGGCAGCGTGAATATCCGTGAGTATATAGATCACTCCCAGCATCATGACTGCCTGGGAAAACATCAGGTATGCGGCTATACAGATCAGAACGCCGGCCGCTTTTTTCGATGTAACATATTTTCTGCAGATCAGCATGATAAACAGGATCCCAAAGCAGAAAAGATATATGGTACTGAATACGCCCAATATCGTAACTATGGCCTGATACAGCTGATCTTCAAGCGGCTTTGCAAGAACATATATATATCCGAAATATGCGAACGCCGCCGCAAGCGAAGTCCACTTCCATGGGTAAAACGAATAGACCGAACGCGGCTCCGGTATCTGAAATCTCATCCTTCGCAGAATAAGAAGACTGATCTTATATACCAGAAACCCCTGAATTAGTCCCATCACTATCATGGAGACCACCATCATCTGCATCAGATTTGCCGAAGAAAGCATTGTCTCCGGCACCTGCACATTCCCTTTTTCGAACACGGACGACATCAGTTCCTGCATCTCTGTTATCTGTGTCTTCAGGTCATATCCGAAAAAGGAAGCAAGGACGATCGTATTAAGCACGTTCACGACTGCCGAAAGTCCCATCACCGCAAACAATGTTTTCCTTACATCCACTTTATGATAAATACAGCTTCCCAGCACAAGTCCTATACCCGCCTCAGTGACTGCATAGAACACGGTCATTACGGTTCCAAGCAGAAGCGACAGCAATGACATCGCCGCCCACACCGGAACGCCGGATTTCAGTCCATACTTTGCAGAAAAGGCCACCATTGGAACCGGAAGCAAAAAGAAAATTATTTCTTCAAAAAGAGCTCCCGTCTGCCTGTTCAGCAGCAGTATCATCATAAATACCGCAATGAACATGGCTCCCGTTGTCAGTTTTTGAGTTTTTGGATTCATATGTCATTTACCTTGTATTTCCGATGCCAATGATCGATCAGATGCAGATGTTATCGCAGGTATTCGGTTTGAAAGATGTCAGCTGAAGCTGACCCGGATCCCGCGCCAGGTCTTGCAAGCGAGACCCGGATTACAGACTCCCTTTCGTGGAAAGAACATCCGTGATGCGGGGATCAAGCTGTACGGCCTGATCCAGCGCTTTCGCAAATGCTTTAAACATGGCCTCCATGATATGATGGTCATTCTCTCCATACAGTACCTTGATATGGAGATTCATGGCCGCCGTATAACTTACGGCGTAGAAGAATTCCTTCGCCATCTGCGTATCCATATCTCCGCAGCTCTGATTCGTAAATTCAGCGTCATAGACCAGATACGGACGGCCGCTCAGGTCCACCGCGCACATAACGCAGGCTTCATCCATGGGAAGGATGCAGCTTCCGTATCGCCTGATCCCTTTTTTGTCCCCAAGCGCTTCTCTGATCGCCGTTCCCAGAACGATGCCGGTATCTTCGATGGAATGGTGGCAGTCCACCTCCGTATCCCCGTCGCAGAACACATTCAGATCAAAAAGACCATGCCTTGCAAAACCGTCAAGCATATGGTCAAAAAAACCTATCTTCGTGTTCAGCTCACTTTTTCCGGTTCCGTCCAGATCCAAAGTGACCTTTATCTTTGTTTCCTTTGTATTTCTTTCTATCGCAGCAATCCGTGCCATTTACGATCCACTCCATTTCTGTTCTCTTCCGCCGCAGAACGTTGACCGCCGAACCGGAGAGTCCTGCTCCGTCACTTCCCGAGGCTCTTTAATGAACGAAAGTATAATAAATTATGTTATCACGCATTTTTATAAAAGTAAACGCAAAAGCAGAAAACCCCGGAATTCCATATTCCCGGGGCTCTTAGTAAAAGCATTTCAAATCAGGCCGGACATTTCTGCACCTGCCTGTGGTATTCAGTTTTTCCGGATATAAACGCCGCTTTTTCCTCCGGATTTTTTTAAAAGCAATATTTCTTCGATCACCATGCTGCGGTCTACGGCTTTACACATATCGTAAATCGTCAGAGCCGCTGTGGAAGCAGCTGTCAGAGCCTCCATCTCAATACCGGTTTTGTGCGAACATCGGGCAGTACTGACGATCCTGACATGCGTTTCATCCATGGGTGATATCTCTATCTCTGCCTTTTCAATAGGAATAGGATGGCACATAGGGATCAGGTCGCTGGTCTTTTTTGCCGCCATGATGCCTGCGATTCTGGCACATGCAAATACATCTCCCTTAGGCATCTTCCCTTCGCAGATCATTGCAAGGGTCTCTGCCTTCATGGATACCACTGCCTGCGCAGAAGCCTCCCTCCGTGTGATCTGTTTATCCCCCACATCGACCATATGAGCTTCACCCCGTTCATTAATATGCGTTAGCTCTTTTAACTGACTCATATTTGTATTCCGCCTTTCTGTATCCCATTTTATCCGGAGATGGCATATTTCTCCTGTATGAGAAGTTTCTATTATTTATTTTCATGATCAAACTGTTTCAGAAATGACATCCGGGAAGTTTTAGTTATTTATATCCTGCCTCAGAAAAAGCAGATGCTCTTCCTTTACACGAAGCCAGTCCGGAATACCTTTTTCCTCAAGCTCTTCCCACATGTCGCGCTGCGCAAACCATTTTATGATCCCGTCTCCGTGATCCGTTCCTGCTCCGGGATGAATATAATATTTCTTTTCAAACTGTAGTTCCGCGCATTCTATAACCCGTACCGGTACGCAGTTTTCTTTTCTGTCCCCCCATACAGGTTCAAATTCATGAGCACGATATCCGATACAGTCAAATATATCAGGAAGCCGGTTTTCCGTGAATATCCTTATACCCCAGTCCTCAGCGTAAAAAGAATGATCATCGAGCCTTACGGCTGAAGAAAAATTCTTACATCCTGTCAGTTCCGCTGCCGTTCTGCTTTTCGGATCAGCGAAAACATCTTTTGTTTTCCCGCTTACAACAGCTCTCCCTTTATCTATGACGACAAGCCCGTCACAAAGTCTATATATCTCATCTCTGTCGTGGGAAACCATGATGATTATGCCTTCATAGTTTTTCAGAAACTCCACAAGTTCCTGCTGCATCTGGTCTTTCAGATAAACGTCAAGCGCCGAAAAAGGTTCATCCAGCAGGATCACATCCGGCTCATACGCCATGATACGCGCCAGAGCAGTACGCTGCTGCTGACCTCCGGACAGCTGTGACGGCAGTCTGTTTTCCAGACCTTCCAGATGAAACTCCCGGATCATTTTCTGCACGCGGATATTTTTTTCCCTCTTTGTGCCTCTGACGCCGCACGCAATATTCTCTGATACCGTCATCGTCGGAAATAAAGCGTAATTCTGAAACAGGTATCCGATCTGCCGCTTCTGCGGTTTCACATTGATCCGTCGTTTGGAATCATATAAACAGTTATCATTGATCCGGACAGTACCGCCATCCGGATCAATGATGCCGGCGATCATCTTCAATGTCATACTCTTACCCGAACCGGAGGCTCCGAGGATCCCTAACCGCCTCTGCTCCGAAGAAAATGAGATCTGCAGATGAAACGACCCATAATCTTTTTTTAAATCTATCTTTATTCCCATCGATCCTGCCCTGCCTTCTTACCACCGTTTCACATGTTTCATATGTCTGCCTGATATCAGATTCAGCAGCAGGACTGCTGTGAACGCGATGATCAGTACTATAGCGACCCAGATACCCGCTGTAATATAATCCTGATCCTGTATCACCATAGCAATCCTCTGAGAGATAGTAGCTGTTTTTCCCGGAATATTTCCCGCAAGCATTGATGTAGCGCCATATTCTCCAAGAGCTCTCGCAAATGTCAGAATAGTTCCCGAGGCAATACCGGGACCGCTGGTAGGTATTATTACCCTGAAAAAGATTGCCCGTTCGGACATTCCCAGCGTCCTGGCTGCGTAGATCAGATCTGTATCTATCAATTCAAACGCTGCCCTTGCATTGCGATACATCAGCGGAAAAGCGATCACTGTCGCGGCAATCACACATCCAAGCCAGGATTGTACGACTTTGATGCCGAATGTCTCAAACAGAAATATTCCAAACGGGCGTCTCTTGCTGAAAAGCAGCAGCAGGAAAAATCCTGCTACCGTAGGCGGAAGCACCAGCGGAAGGGTCAGTATCCCATCCAGCACGGATTTTACCCCGTTTCCGGCATGCATGATTTTTCCGGCCGCGAACAATCCCAGAAAAAAGGAAACGATCGTCGCAGCAACCGCCGTTTTTAAGGATATGAGCAGGGGGCTCCAGTCAAGCTGGCTCAGTAATTCGATCATTGCATCAGACATTCGTGTCGAAATAATACTTCTGGAAGACTTCTTTCATCTCATCAGAAGATACAAACTCGACAAAATCTTTTGCGGCAGCTGCTTCAGCGTCATCCGCCTCATCGTTCCTGATCTGCGCGATCGGGTAGATGACATTACCTGTAAGATCATATCCGATGGTCTCAAGGATCTCTACCTCATTCTCATATCCATACGTATCGGAATAGTAAGTCGTTCCTACTTCGCAGGAACCTTCGACTACTGCCGCAAGTACCTTGCTGACATTTCCCTGCTCGCTGATGGTAACTCCGCCGAGTGCCTCAGACACCTCTTCCGTCGTATATGCGGACGGATCATCCGTCTCAGGAAGAATACCGGCATTCATCAATGCAGTACGCGTATATTTGCCAACCGGTACACTGCCGTCTGCAAGCGCAATGCTCTCTGCATCCTTCAAAGTATCAAGCCCGGTAACTTTTGTCCCGTTATCCTTGAGCGCGATCACGCACACCTGATTATTTACGACGTTGTGCCTTGTTCCTTCTATTACAAGCTGATCGTCTGTTTCCAGAGTGTCCATCTGTTTCTGAGCAGCTGAGAAAAATACATCGCACGCATATCCTTCCTCGATCTGCGTCAGAAGCGTTCCTGAACTGTCTGCGTTATAGGTTATTTTTACTTCGGGATGCTCCTCGTTATACTTATCTGCAACTTCCTCCATGACTTTGCTAAGACTTGCCGCGATAAATACCTGGATCTCAGTTTCTTCTGCATTTTCTGAAGGCTCAGCTTCGGAAGTTCCGCTTACAGATGATACTGCTGAAGCTGCCGCCTCTGACTTTTCTGATACGGATGAAGCAGCATCTGCCGCTGCGGAACCTCCGCCTGCATTACTGCATCCGGCCATCCCAAACAACATCATGCCTGCTATGATCATTGCTATTTTATTTCTTTTCATTTTACATTATCCTTTCCTTTAATATGATTTTCAGGTAATTGTAATCATCCTTCCATGATCATCACGGATGTTGCCTTGATGATCGCAACAGCCTTTTCGCCGGCCTTCAGTCCTAATTCACGAACCGCCTCCAGCGAGATGGTAGATGTGATCCCGACAGTGTCTTCAACGTCAAGCTTCACGATCGCATTGACCGCTCCTTCCTGAATGGACGCAATCACACCTTCGAACTGGTTTCTGGCAGAGATGCGCAGTTTTTCATTGGCCATTAGAACTTCTGTGGCTTTAATCACAGCTGTCACTTTTTTCCCTTTTTCCAGTCCCAGTTCTTCTATTGACTCCATGGAAATGGTCGCTGAAACCTGATTCCCACCTGCTGTCCGAATCTGTACGATTCCGTTTACAGCACCTTCCCTGATGCCCGTGATGGTTCCCGGTATTTTATTTCTGGCACTAATCATACTTTTCCTCCTGTTTATGTTTTTTACTCAAACTTCCCACTTCATGATTAGGCTTTCCCAAAAATGACACGTGGGAAGTTTTTATTTTTTATCTCCGAAAGAAATATATATATTCCTGTCAGATTCATATCCTATGAACAGACTATTCTTTGGCTTTTCTCAGGATCTTCTCCGCGTTTGACATGACATTATTGGCGAAACCGCCGATCGCATACATATCTTTGCCCCCTCCGTAACAAGTATCTCCATAAGGGACCACGATCTTATTTGCCTTCATCGCCTTCTCATAAAAGTCCACTGTATTCTCCGAGCGGTCGCCAGCGTTATTTCCCCAGAAGATCACGTCTGCGGCAAGCGCGTCTGAATGCGGTCTGCCCAGATAGATACATTGTCCCGGCGGCAGCGCCTGAGACATGACCTCCGCAAGACGCCTTGTATTATCATTAAGACTTGTATAAATGATCGCGCATTTTAACATTTTTCAGACCTCGCATTGTTTTCTTAAAGTTTTCAGGTTTCCGCCGCAGATTCCTGCTCCCCGTTTACATCGCCGCGAAGCACCGGGATCATTATTTTCCGGAAACAATGTTCCATAGTTTCTTCCGTCTTTCTGACCATCTCGTCATACGCCGTAAGGAGTTTTACCGCCTTTGCCGTAAGTATCGAGCCGCCCCCGTCATGTCCTCCTGTGCTGCTGTCAAGCAGTGGGAACCCCAGCTCCTTTTCCGCGTTTCGCAGGATCTTCCAGGCCTTACTGTAAGAAATATGCATCGTCTGAGCCGCCGCGCGCAGAGAATGTGTTTTTTCTATCCCATGCAGCAGCTGTGCAATGCCGATTCCCCAGAAGGATGTTTCTTTCTGCAGTCTTATGCGCAGTGCACAGTGTATTCCTACAGTATGCTCAAATAGCTCAGATCCTGTCTGAGGCGAGGGGTTGTGTCCTTTTTCTCCGCAGTATGCATTTATTTCCGGGCGCATTCATTCACCATTCCCTTCAGCACTGAAACCGCATGATCCAGAACCGGAAGAACGATTTCCATACATTCTCTTACTGCTTTAGGACTTCCGGGAAAATTGATGATGAGCGTATCGCCTCTCACTGCAGAAACGCCCCTTGAAAGCATGGAGGCAGGCGCCTTAACTGCCGTCTGCACACGCAAAGCCTCAGAAATGCCGGGTACCATTTTATCTGCTATTTTCATGGTAGCTTCAGGCGTCACATCCCGGGGAGAAAGTCCTGTCCCTCCTGTGGTCAGGATAACATCAGCTCCTGATACATCGGAGAGCCGGATCAGTATATCTTCAATCTGATCCTGTTCATCAGGCACGATACCCTGCCATATGACTTCATGTTCTATTTCCTTCAGACACTCCGCTATTGCAGGGCCGCTCAGATCCTCACGCAGACCTGCGCTGCCCTTATCGCTGACTGTCACTATTCCTACTCTAAATTTCATACTGCTTCTCCTTTTCGGGATGAAAGTTTCATTTACTATAACTTCCCACTTCATGCTGAAGTGGCTGTTGGGACCATGAAAAAATACATCGGAAAGGTTTTGTCTTGCGGCCGGCACTTTGAATTTTCAAGTGCCAACGCCGAAAATTCATTAGTACCGCTGCCCGCAAGACAGAAGCGGGAGCGTCCTGACGATGTATTTTTCATGATCACAACTATTCAGAAATGACATGTGGGAAGTTTTAGTCATTTATCAATGATCCTGATCTCATCACCCGGATATATGGTTCCTTCACTGAGCACTTTTACAAAGATACCTTCCCTGGGCATGATGCACATACCTACCTTTTGATATATTTCACAGTGATGATGACATTTTTTTCCTATCTGTGTCACCTCTGTCAGGCATGAACCGATCTGCAGCTTTGTACCCACCGGAATCGTATACAGTTCGATACCTTCCGTTGTTATGTTTTCCGCAAATTTTCCCGGGTCAAGACCTTCCACACCCATCGCGGTCATTTTATCGATACTCTCCTGAGCCAGAAGACTGATCTGCCGGTGCCAGTTTCCCGCATGCGCGTCACCTACGATCCCATGATCAACCCGCAGTTCGGCGAATGGTATCGGATGCTTTACGATGCCTCTGCGTTCACTTATATTGATTGCTTTTACAATTGCCATTTTATCCTCCGATCTGATTCATGGTCCGATTTGAATGAAACAACTCATCAAATCTGTGTTCTGCAGGTTTTTCATAAATCGCTTTTTCCATCACCTTTAACAGTTCCTGCTCATCGCCCCCTATATAAGGGAGAAGATCTATCTCTCTTAGCTGTCCCAGACACAGCTTCAGCTTGCCGTCGCTGGTCAGCCGGATACGGTTGCAGCTTTTACAGAATCTGTGGGAAACAGGACTGATGAACCCTACACGGCCGCTAAATCCGTCCGTTCTATAATCTTCTGACGGCTGAGAAGCATATCGCGGCTCCACAGGATACAGTTCCGGATGCCGATCCAGTATTTCTCTGTTTTCTACCCGGTATTTACCTGACTCTCCCAGTTTCCCTATAGGCATTAGTTCGATAAAACGTACGTCAAGAGGATACTCTTTCGCCAGTCTGATAAAATCATCTGCTTCCATATCATTTTCGCCTCTCACAAGAACTGTATTTATCTTTACGGGGATCTGCATCTGCAGCGCTGCTCTGATTCCGCTCAGCACCTGTTTCAAATCTCCGCCTCTGGTCATCTTCCTGTAACGTTTTTCATCCAGAGAATCAAGGCTGACATTGATACGTTTCAGTCCGGCTTCCTTTAGCTCCGGTATTCTATCCGACAACCCCTGAGCGTTCGTAGTTATACTTATGTCTTTTATCTCACTGTAGGATGCAAAACAGCGGATGATTTCCGCAAGGTCTTTTCGTACAAGCGGCTCTCCTCCTGTGATCCTGACCTTTCTGAACCCAAGACTGACAAAATGAGGGATCAGGATCTTATACTGTTCTGTCGTTAATTCGTTCTTTCCTTTACAGTAATCACTCTCTTCGCGGCAATAGATACACTTCAGATTACAGCGTTCTGTCAGAGAAACTCTCAGATAATAAATATCTCTTCCCAGTCGATCGATCAAAACAGATCCCTCCGTTGAAAACGTTATCTTTTCTGCGGATTACGCTATTCAAAATCATGCCGGACGAAACATCCGGCATGATTCTGATAGAGAAAACAGTAGATTTATGGCTTTCCCGTTAATTTGCGCCTAAACGCAGGGGATGATTGGTTCCCATCAGATAGTTATAACATTTGATAACATTGTTTACCTGAACGTACTCCATCATTTCAGGCTGGCCGATATCCATCGGACAGCGGTCTGCAAAGCTGATATTAGCAACGCATTCATCTACGCTCCAACCCTTTGAGATTCCCGCGCTAACGGCGCCGAGCCACTCATATATAAATGCGCGCTGTTTTGCCACATAATCCTTCTTTACGACCGGACCATGTCCCGGAATCAGATAATCCACATCCAGTGTGTCCACAAAATCAAGAGATTTCAGAAGTGCATCGATATCAGCCGAATGCAGCCATGTCTGGCAGTCTACGAACAATGTATCACCGAGAATGGCAACTCTTTCTTCCGGCACGTAAACAGCCGTCTGACATGCTGAATGGCCCGGTGTGTGATACAGCTCAAAATGTGTATCTCCGAGTTTAATGCTCATATGGTCGGTGAAGGTTATATCAGGACGTTCCATCATGATATACTCACCGCGGGGAGGCATTTTATCAAGCGCTTCCTTATCCTGGCGCTCAAGAACGTCGATGCTGTAGTCGTACGCATCAAGCGGTCCCGGAACTTTCCAGAGATCATCAGCAAGCTTCTCATGACCAACGGTAATTGCCTCGTTTGCAAACCAGTGATTACCAAAGATATGATCAATGTGCGCCTCTGTATTGATAAGGTAACGGATCGGACCGCGCTCCAAAGCAAATGTTCTCATTTCCAGAAGCTTTGAAAGTATCTGTGCCGTATCGACAAACACAGAACCCTCCGTGGTAAATACAATACTTGGGTTACATCCGCGGATAGTTGTATCGGTGTATACATTCTTTGTTATCTGTTGCATGAAAGACCTCCAATTCTTATTTTTCAGTAATTTCCTTAATAATATCTTCTCCCAGAATCTGTATACAGTTCGCAGCAACGATCCGCGCCATAACAGACGCATCCTGTTTCGTCGGCGCCGCTGCAGTAATACGTATCAGACATCCCTCTTCCTGTGCGTAAGTCGCCACCGTAGGATTCTCCAGATCCAGCAGCTCATCAAGCTTTCTTGCGACCGGCGCTTCTCCGACACGGTCGGCAGGCGCCTCATCTTTCGTTTTCAGACGAATATTAACAGATACCAGACATCTGTCTACAAGGTTATGAAGATATCTGTTAACGCACTGTTCGAACATCGGCTTCATCTCACGCGGCGGTCCCGGAAGAAGTACGGCGACCTTGCCGTCTTTCTCCATGACGCAGCCGGGAGCAGTGCCGTTTTCGTTTTCCAGAATAAGCGAATCCGACGGAACCATGGCCTGTTTTCTGTGATTTTCCGTGATTTCCGTTGCTCCGAACGCATGCACCTGTTTAACCACGTTTTCAAAAACTTTCTCGTTAAACTCTAAAGTCTTTCCAAAGTACGAAGCCAGCATTTCCTTTGTCATGTCATCCTTAGTCGGACCCAGTCCGCCTGTCAGAATAACAAGCTCGGCACCGTTTCTGTACGCATCATCCAGCTTCGTTCTGATATGCTCGGCATTATCTCCGACAACTGTCTGATAAAACAGATCAAACCCAAGCTCTGCCAGCCTGCCTGCCAGAAACTGCGCATTCGTATTCACTATGTTGCCCAGAAGCAACTCTGTTCCCACACTGATGATTTCCGCTACCATAGATGTATTTCCTCTTTAACAATCTCAACTGATCTTTGACTGCTCATGAATTATTGTCTTTATTATTCCGCATTTGGAAGGCGGCCGTCGTCCCAGCGCATGATCTCGATGATATTTCCTTCCGGATCCTTCGCGTAGATAAGCGTCAGCGTCTGTCCCTTATTTTCGTAATAATGTGATACGATCTGTCCGTCTGAGCTTCCTCCGTGTGCGAGAAGATTATCATATGTCGCCTGCACATCATCTACCAGAATGCCGAGATGTCCAAAACCAGCATAGTTAAAGATTCCTGCTTCGCCTACAGTCGTTTCCTGCTGAAAGATCTCAAGAACAGGACCACCTTCTTCATATCCCGGGAAAGCCACATGGCAGCCCACCACATGAGCCCCTTTCATTCCTGATGCTTTTTCAAACCATGCGCCTCCAAGGTCTCTTTCCGGCGGCACGACATGTCCCTCAAAAACATCGCAGTAAAAGTCTCTGAGTTTCTTCCAGTCTTTCGCGTTCAATTCGGTATGATGATATCTCATAATGATTCTTCCTTTCTTTTATCTTTAACTTTTAATAAATCCACTGTTTTATTCAGATCAATCCACTACTTTATTCCGGATCGTTCCGATCTTTTCGATAGTAAATTCAATTTCATCTCCGACCTCAAGCCATCTGCCAAGCTTTGAACAGGTCGCGTTTCCCTCAGGTGAGGTTCCAAGTCCGATGAAATCTCCCGGATTAAGATAAGCATCTTCTGATATCTGTGCTACGAGCTGGCCCAGGCTGAAGAGCATTCCAGATGTACGGTTTTCCGTAACGATCTCTCCGTTTACGCGGGCCGTCATAGCCAGATCATCATAATCCGGCAGTTCATCTTTCGTTACAACACAAGGTCCCATGATAAGGCTGTTAAAGAAGAATTTACCTTTTGCCGGTCCTAACGCCATAACTGCCTCGTCAGCCTGCGCGTCTCTCGCTGAAAGATCATTGAATATCGTGAATCCCGCTACATAATCAAGGGCTTCTTCGGGTTTTATATTTGATCCCCGTTTGCCGATGTAGAAGCCCATCTCGAACTCAAAATCAAATTGTTTCGTATATTTAGGTTTATGAAGCGGTGCTCCCGTACCGGCCACAGGATCTGTATACTGTGTATTCCAGACAGGACGCTTATAGTAACCTGAAGGAATCTCTCCGTAATGATGTTTTACGTGGCCTTCATATACCATACCGTCAAACACGATACCCGGATGAGTGACCGGAGCCAGAACTGTGACTTCATCAAATGAATAAATAAGATTCTGTCCGGCAAGTCCTTCGGTGATCTTACTCTCAGAAATAAACTTTAATGCGTCATATCCTGCTGAAAGACTTCTTTTTCCATTGGCAAAAAAAGTGATCATATCATTCGGAAGATTCGCGTCTGCCAGCTGCTGCGGATTCGTATCGCCCGCGGCTTCATACATTCTTCCTCCAACAGCATTCAGATCGATCAGTTTCCCGTTCTGCTCCGCCATAAGTCTTTGAATACCTCCGGCAGGTGTTTTTACTTCTGTCGTATATAATCTCATCGCCGCCTCCTTTTTATATAATCGATTATTTATTATCTATTATAATGAATTTATTCCTATTTGCAATACGCAGAATAAACAATTATAAAAATTCAGATTTGTAAAAAAAGGAGAATATAAAAATTGTTTACGTACGTAATTGTTTTTCGCCCCGCTTCGTTTTATACTGAATTAAATATCATCGTTTATCGATTATGGAGGTTTATTTATGAGTACAATTCTTGCAGCACCGGGAAAATATATTCAGGGAAGAGGTGAATTAAAAAACCTGAGCAGACATATCTCCGCTCTTGGAAAAAAAGCGCTTATCATAGCCAGCGAACTGGGCGTTACACGTATTCAGAACGCCATGGACGGTTCCGATACGAACGATTGTGCGCTTTATTTTGAGTCGTTTGATGGAGAATGCTCAATGACAGAGATCAACAGAATGCAGGACATCTTTCACAGAGAAGGCTGTGACATCGTTGTAGGAGCAGGCGGCGGCAAGGTCCTTGATACTGCCAAAGCAACAGCATGCTTCCTGAACGCGCCCTGCGTGATCGTTCCTACAGCGGTATCTTCCGACGCACCCTGCTCTGCTCTTTCTGTTATTTACCATGACGACGGAAGCCTTGATCAGAGACTTGCCCTCCCGAAAAGCCCTGATATCATTTTGATCGATTCTGAACTGATAGCTCAGGCGCCGGTCCGCCTTCTGACAGCAGGTATGGGAGATGCTTTCTCCACTTATTTCGAAGCCCGCGCATGCTATGCATCAGCTTCCGACAATATTCACGGCGGAAAATCGTCTATTACAGCTCAGGCCATAGCCCGCCTTTGCTACGATACCCTGCTGGCGGACGGATTTAAAGCCATGCAGGCAGTATCAGGCAAACTTTGCACTCAGGCAGTAGAGAATATCATTGAAGCAAATACTCTGCTGTCCGGAATAGGTTTCGAAAGCGGAGGAAAGGGCGCGGCACATTCCATCGGAGACGGCCTTAATACTATCCCTGAGTGCAAACGCATTATGCATGGTGAGAAAGTGGCATTCGGAAGTCTTGCGCAGCTGATGATGGAAAATGTATCTGAAAAGGAACTGAATGAGGCTTATGACTTCTGTATCTCCGTGAATCTGCCAGTCACTCTGGAAGACCTTAACATCACAGAAAATGTAAAAGAAACCGTGGATAAGATCGCATCTGTTGCTGTTCTTCCGGGAAAAAGCACATATAATATGCCTTTCCCGGTATCGGCGGAATCTGTAGCCGACGCGATACTTGCTGCTGATCTTTATGGCCGCAGTCGAAAGCAGAAATGATCTGAAACAGCGATAAAGGATTTTACTCGAATGAAAAACTGTGCAGTTATCACCGCTGCCGGTCGTTCAAGCCGGATGGGAGCATTTAAACCTGCTCTCCCGGTTGCCGGACGGCCGGCCCTTCTTCATCTTATAGATAAACTCTTCTCCGCAGGAGTCTCTCACATCATCGTTGTCGTGGGATTCAAACAGGATCTTCTAAGGGATCTCCTTGCGGGTGAAAAAAATATTACTATCGTTAACAACCCGGATTTTCAGAATACCCAGATGTTTGATTCTGCAAAGATCGGACTAAGATCTTTGCCTGATGATTGTGAACATGTTCTTTTGATCCCTGTCGATCATCCTTTTGTGAGAGAAGAAACCATCAGAAATGTTTTAAATACAGATGGTGATCTGGTATTCCCCAGTTATCATATGCGACGGGGACATCCTCTGAAGATCAGCCGGGAATTTATTCCTGACTTACTGAATTATTCAGGGCAGGATGGCCTCAGAGGTTTTTTAAGATCTCTTTGTATCGAGCCCGTCTATGTCGTTGTTGAAGACCAGTTTATCATCTGTGATATGGACACACCTGAAGATTACCAGAAATTACTGCAGGCTTATCAGAATCAGGAGGTTAATCAGAATGACGATGCCGCTTTGCATGTGGAATTACCGTGACTGGTTCCGCTCCAGGAAAATACCTCATGTGTTTTCTATCAGAAGCAGCAAAGATACGATTTACGGAGTACGTTTTCAGACGCATCAGGATACCGACGGGGACTATGCTGTTCTTTCAGAATCTCCTGAATCCTCCGAATATAGAACTGTGCTTTCTTATGGAGATGACCGGATCTTTTTCAGAGATCTCTCTCCGTTTTCCGTCATGAATGAGATCGGGCGGCTGAATACTGTCATTTCAGCCTGGGAAGAGGATCTGAAGCGGATCGTTCTGACCCACGGATCTCTTTCTGATCTTTTGGACGCAGGCGGCTCTGTTTTTAACTGTCCTGTCGTCGTCAGTTTCTGCGATCAGATACTGGCTGTTTCATCTTCCTATAAAACCCAGGCGCAGGATCAATGGAAACGTTATACCGATCTTTCCCTGGCTGACCTCATTCAGATCATGCCCGCCGATTCTCCGGCATACACGCTGTACTCTTCTTCAAATCCGGTCCTGATCAATTCGCCGGTCTATAAAGGTAAACAGGTTCTGGTTTCTAATATGACAACCGCGCATGGAAAACCCATACGTGTAACTGCGTTCGCAAATGAATTTCCGTTTTCACCGGGATCCCTTCATTTTATGAGACACCTGACCAATGCCATACATTTATATATGGATAATCAGGAAAAACTATACGGGGCACGTCATGTGGATCCGAACTCTTTCTTTATCAGCTGCATGAGCAGCCACAAGGCCGATGAAGCTGAAGCGCTGCAGGTCCTGCACAGACTTGGATGGCACAGGAATAATAAATATACAGTTTTTAAAATCGCCCTGAAGCATCCTTCAAACACACTTTTAATAGATAAACTTTATCAGACTCTTGCGTCTGTTCCCTCATCAGTGCGGATCCGATCCGCTCAGGCGGTGAATCTCGTATGTAATACTTCTTTCATTGAAATCGATGTTCTTTGCTCTCAGATACTTAAGTACGTTTCTTCGCGCCTGTTTATTGTTTCCCAGAGTAACATAAGCGCAGATTTTCTATCTCTCCCGCAGCTGTTTCTTCAGGCTGAGGAAACATTTTCACACGCAGTCCGAAGCGGAGTATCTTTTCTGTCTTTTTCAGAGATCATGTCAGAGTACATACTGCAAAGGATACATGAACATACCTGCGTTGAGGCCATTATCCACCCCGCGGTAAGTCTGCTGCTCAATGAAGATCGTCAGAATGACACACAATATGCCGTCTCTCTGTACGAGTGGCTGAGACTTGGGTGTAATTATAATGCTGCTGCAAAAAATCTGAAGCTTCATCGAAACACTCTGGTCAGCCGTCTTGAACGGATATCTGTCATGACAGGTCTCGATCTGCAGGATCCCAAGACACAGGAATCTCTTATTCTTTCATTTCTGATATCCGGTATTTCAAATAATAATTAACAAAAGGAGGGGTTATGCCATGGGAAATTGATGCAATTTCCCATGGCATAAAAAAACCGCTGCATCGACTTATAAAGCCAGATGTGCGGTCTCTTTTTAGATTACTGCAGTCTTTTCCAGTCTGCTCTTATACTTTTTGTTAAACAATGCTATCACCCTGCCTACGAACAATCCTGCCGCCACAGTTCCTATTCCAACCGGGCCGATATTATGGTTATGACATAAGCTGATTATAAGAGCAATTATAACGCTGGTCAGATCTACTATGTTTTTCCCGGTTCCCAGTCCTTTCCCTGTCCTTTCTCCCAGCGCAGAAGCAAGTCCGTCAGCCGGATTCGGCACGATCCTCATATCCACAGAAACCGCGACTCCGATTCCCGTAACTATGATCGCAAGTATCAGGATAACTCCCTTTACCACTATCGGGCTTTCGCTCGAAGAGGGTATTATCGAGGTAAACAAAGCTACCATACGCGTTATCAGAAAACCGACCGGAAGCTGTATCAGGTCGTACATCCGGAAATGGCCTTTGTCCAGGAGGTACTGGAGCAGGATAAATAATCCATAAAACGCAAACAGGGTATTGGAAAAACTCAGGTGGAATATATCCGAGATCACTCCGGGCATGGTCAGAACCGGTGCCATGCCCAGATAGCTTTTTACATTCAGGGATAATCCCAATGACATTATAATTATTCCCGCAATATACAAAAATAATCTTTTCTTCTTCACCATCCCGCTCCAGCTTTATCATGCCAGGCTATATACCTGTTTATGATACAGTTTATGATCTTTTATTGATCTTTTCGACTGCCTCACGGATCATATGTTTCATATTTACATAAACCATCTCGGTTCTGTATTCCGCGGATCCTCTGACATCAGAGATCGGCTTGATAGATTCTGACGCCATCTTTGCAGCCTTTTCGATCACATCATCTGTCAGTTTCTTTCCTACGAGATATTTTTCAACGTCGTAAGCACGTATCGGCGTAGGAGCAACAGCACCAAGCGCAACACGAGCTTTGTAGACACAGTCGTTTTCATCAAGACCGATCCTGACACCTACACAGACAATTGAAATATCCGTATCACCACGGATAGCATGTTTATGATAAGCCGCCTCACATCTGTCTCCCTGTTTCGGAAGAGTAAAGCTTACCACGATCTCACCCGGTTTAAGGACAGTTCTGCCCGGACCGGTAAAGAATTCATCGATCGGTATGTCACGCGCGCCGTCTTTTCCGAGTACATTTACAACAGCATCGGAGATCAGAAGTCCCGGCGTTGTGTCCGCACTTGGTGAAGCATTACAGTTATTTCCTCCAAGCGTAGCGCGGTTCCTTATCTGAGTGCTGGATACATGACCTGCACATTCAGCGATGATCTGCCATTCACTATTGCACAGCTCCGGCAATTTAGACATGCTCATCAGATCATGTGTTGCGCCGATGACTGCTTTATCATCCTCGAGACGGATCTCCTTAAGTTCCGGGATCGCAGAAATATCGATGATCGCCTTTACCTTAAGCACCTGTGCTTTCAGACGGATCACCACGTCCGTGCCGCCCGCAACGATCTTACAGTCATCACCATATTCCTGCAAAAGCTGAAATGCTTCCTCCAGCGTTTCAGGACGATAATACTTTTCAAATTTCATAATCATAACCGGATCCCCCCTTATGCCTGTGCATTCATTTCATCACGTGCAGCTTCAATTGCCTCAATGATCTTCTTATATCCGGTACAGCGGCACATATTGCCATGCATTGCTTCTCTGATATCTTCTTCCGTCGCATGAGGATTTTCATCCAGCAGCGCTTTTGCGGAGAGGATCATACCAGGCGTGCAAAAACCGCACTGAATCGCAAAATGATCTATGAATGCCTGCTGAAGGGGATGAAGTCCGTTCTCGCCTTCCAGACCTTCGATCGTAGTTACTTTTGTTCCCTCTGCCTGTCCTATAAGAACAGAGCATGATTTAACAGCCTTTCCATCCATGATCACCGTACAGACGCCGCAGTTGGAATCATCACATCCGTGCTTAACTCCTGTCAGACCAAGGTCTTCGCGCAGCACATCCAGAAGAGTACGGTTTGGCTCTACCATCAGTTCGACCGGTTTTCCATTAACTTCAAAAGAAACAATAATTCTGTTTTCGAATTTACTCACTGTGCAGACACCTCCTTGGCTTTCTTCTCTTTAATCAATGCAAGAATACGCTCTGCAGTCATCGGGAAATATGTCGGTCTGATGCCAACTGCGTGATACAGACCTTCGCAGATAGCAGGAGCGATCGGGATAGTGATGGATTCTGCCATTCCCTTTGCTCCGAAAGGACCGTCCGGAAGCGGATCCGGATTAATCATGGAGTGGAAGTTCTCCTGCAGCGGACTAAGAGTCATATCGGCGATACGATAATCAGAAAGTCCTGTATTTGCTACTCCGCCTGTCTTTTCATTGAACATACATCCTTCCTGAAGCACATAACCTGCTGCCAGGATAACGCCGCCTTCGATCTGTCCTTCGACCATCTTTGGATTGATCGGATTTCCCGTATCAGCCGAGCATGCTACCTGAAGTAATTTGATCTGACCTGTCTCTTCGTTAACAGCTATCTCGATCGCTGCTGCTGCGTACTGGAACCAGTTCCACATACGTTTTGTAAGACCGTCATGTCCCCAGGATCTGATCGGTGCCGGGCAGAATACGCCGTGTCCTACGACCGGTGAGAACCTCTGCAGACCCCAGTTGCCCTGTGCATACGGTGAAGTATTTTTAAAGAGTGTAGAAAGCTCGATTTCCTGAATATCTGAACCAAGCACGGTTGCTTTATCGCCATGAACGATGATCTTACTCTTATGCACTCCGACTTCTCTTGCGGCTGCTTCCTGCAATTTGTCTACAACTTCCTCACATGCGATCTTAACAGCATTACCTGTAGTATATGTCGTACGTGAAGATGCAGAATAGTTGTCATAAGGTGTAATGAGCGTATCGCCCTTGATCACTTTGATCTTCTCGATCGGAAGTTCCAGAACGCTCGCTGCGATCTGTGCCATAACGGTAGTTGCTCCCATACCATTCTCGTCGCAGCTGATCATAACTTCAACGCTGGCGTCGCTGTAATATCTTACAACTGCCTCAGCACGTCCGAGAGGTGTGTTCTGCTTTCCGCCGACTGCACATCCTTTTCCGCGTTTCCATACGGATCCATCCTGTACGGAAGGCGTATCGAGATCAATCTTTTCGGCGCATGCCCGGAGACATTTTTCTACACCGATGGATGTGATCCTTTCACCATAACCGTTTTCACCGCCGTTTTTAATGAAGTTCTTTGCACGAAGCTCAACCGGGCTCATTCCAAGCTCGTCGGCCAGCTCGTTCATCATACATTCCATTCCGAACTCGGACTCCGGACATCCGAGACCGCGGTACGGACCAACCGGCATAGTGTTCGTAACTACAGCTGCCGTATCCATATGAATATTGTCTATGTCATATACACATACGGCTCCTGAAGATGACAGACGTCCTGTGTAAGAAACGTTATTCTGAATCGCGCCAATCTCTTCTACACAGTCGTAATCCTGTGCGATCACACGGCCATCTTTAGTCGCGCCGAATTTAACTCTGCTCAATACCGGCCATGCGTGCGGAGATCCGGTGAACTGCTCTGCACGTGTGTACTGGTAAGCGCAGCTCTTTCTCAGATAGAGAGACATCATCGCACAGAGTACTTCAACGTACGGCGTCAGACGTCCTCCGAAGGATCCGCCGATGTAAGGCTGGATCGTGCGGACTTTGGTTTCCGGCACTTCAAATATATTGACAATGGCTGATTTGATAACTCCGTGTACGCCGCAGCCGCTGCCGTAAACCGTGATACTGTCATCAGAACCATATTTACAGATAGCAGTCGCAAGCTCAAGCTGACAGTGCGTTCTTCTGTCCATGCAGAACTCGCGTTCAACTACGACATCTGCCTTTGCCATAGCTTCTTCGGTGTTTCCTTTGTCCAGTACATAATTACCGACAATGTTAGGAGATGTTCCTTCTCCTGTAAATTTGCTGTCTACTACATCCAGACGTCCGATTCCGGCCCAAGGATTCGACGCATCGACTGTTCCGTCTCCGCGGCCGGATGCAGGATCAATGATTGATTTCGGATTCGGATCCAGCGCCTCATATACATTAAGAATATGTGGAAGCTGTTCATACTCAAGCTCGATCGCATTGACTGCGTCCTCAGCGAGCTCAACTGTTTCTGCTGCTACGATAGCAATTGGCTGACCTGCCCAGATACATTCTCCATCGATCGGAAAACGTACAGACTCAGGCAGTCTCTCCATATGGAACGGAGAACGCTCCATGGTAAAGATCTTTGCCACGCCCGGCATTGCTTCTGCCTTGCTCAGGTCCAGCTTTGTGATCTTACAATGTGCCACCGGACTGCGCAGGATCTTTACATGCAAAAGATCCGGAATAAATTTGTAATAATCACTTGCGAACAGCCCCTTGCCAGTTGCCTTATCGTATGCATCTACACGTTTCGGTGTTTTGCCAATGTAACTGGTTTTTTCATTTGACGTATTGCCCACAATATTACCTCCTCTTCTTGTAAGATTTGTCTGTATTATAAAAATTATTTTCCCCGGAAACATCGTTAACTTCTGCTGTTTTTTAATATCTTTCTGTGCATATTTTTTTCATTTTATTCTATTTTTTTCAATATAATCGATAATAGATAATGGTTTATTCGTTTTTGCTGTCATTTGTTTCAAACTTTGCACTCATCCGGCATCTGAAATGTGCACTATTTATTTCATCCCTGGTTTGACGGTTTTTTGTCAAAGATTTATAATCTTTTCAGAGCATAAAATACATTTTTGGAGCAAAATGCGCATGGAGGTGGCAGATGAAATTTTCATTATGGAATTTCAAAGACTGGTTTGACAGGGAAAGCATAGAACTCTCATATATGATCAATCATACGGCGGCCGATATTACAGGACTGTCATCTCCGGAATATACAGAAGCGTCTGATTCGGGAAATGCACTGATCATTTCCGGAGATAAACTTACAGACTGCAGCGGGTTTCATTCCGTCCTGCAATACGGAAGAGACCGGATCCTCTTTCCCACCGCTTCTCCTGCGGAAGTCTGGAACCATTGCAGCGCAATGATAGAGCATTATACAGAATGGGAGGGGACTCTTCTGACATCTATCGAAACAACGCATTCTCTCTCCGCACTTTTTATTCAGGCACAGAGGGAATTTCCTTTTCCCATGGCTCTGCTTCTGAAAAACGGAACCGTCTATCGAAAAACGGATGATTTTGAACTGAAACTGAACGAACGGTCTGTGAGAGAACTTCTTCGACAGGTCCTGGACAGCAGCGGAAATGAACCCGTGTGCCGTTCTTTTCGTTTTGATCCGCTTCAGACCTACATGGCAAGCCCGGTGCTCTTTGAAGAAATTCCTTCCGCGATCATGATTTCCTACGAGAAGGAACGTCGTTTTCAGCCTGGCTTTTTCCCGGTATTCCAATCGATCGTATCCGCAGTTCAGGCCTATTATCAGTTCTACTCGGAAATACCGCAGAAGACGCACCCTCTTTCTGGCTGGTTATATCAGACACTGGACCCTGGCGAACGGGAATCTCCTGATCTGGACACACGTTTGCTTGAAGCCGGATGGAACAAAAACGACTACTATCAGATCGCCTGTCTTGAAGCCCGCCCCGGCTGCCCGCCATCGGTACTTCAGGACGCCGCCCTGCAGCTTGCGGATAATTCCCGCTGCTGCGTAACTGTTAACAATAAACTTACAGTTTTATGCCGCCTTGGAGAAGAATTTCCCAGGCAAGCATCATCATTTGGAACGCCCCTCTTTGCTTTGGGAGAATGTATTGCCGGCGTCAGTCTGCCGTTTCGTTCGCTGAATGACCTGCGTCCGTATTACAGACAGGCAATGTGGGCTCTTCAACACGCTTCCCGGATGAATACGGATTGTCTGGAGACCATTGCGCAGCTTCCCGAATATCTGAAAGAAATCTGCAAAGGACTGCCTGAAGGGAATTCTCTGATTCACCCTGATATTCTTCGTCTTGCCGAAGCTGATGATCTTTTACATGAAGATCTGCTGAAAACATTGTATACATATTATATATGCGGAAACTCTCAGTCCCGCACGGCAAACGCCCTTTTTATTCACAGAAACACTCTGCGGCTCAGATTAAAAAAAATCAGGTCGGTCCTGAACACGGATCCCGAAGATCCGCAGGTATCATCCCAGTATTTACTCTCGCTCCTGCTGCTGAAATAAGATCAGCGTTCTGCCTTATAACAGCCTGACACGCTTCCTCCGTGCGGCGTGTGCATCCGCAGGGGAATTTATTAACAGAAAATTGACGTGATTTCCTGTGAAACGAAAAAGGACTGCTGTAAAGAACTTTGCTTTATAGTTCTTACAGCAGTCTCTCTTGTTTCAGAGTGTTTATTTATTCCTTTTATTTATTATCTAAAGAGGCAATTGCGAAACTCAATTTGGCTGGAAATTTGTGTGATGATTCAAACGGCTTCCGCGCAAAGAACTTCTATGTATTCACTTCATCTGCTGCTAATATTCGCGAAATCATAAACTCGCTTCGCTCAGGCAATATGATTTCTGCTCATACAGCAGGTTCCGTTCATACAGAAGTTCTAATGCTTGTGCAGATTGTTTGAATCATCGCACAAATTTCCCATCCTACTGAGTTTCGCAATTAACTTATCATCTAAATTCCTGCTTTATGAATGAAGGATCAGTCGTCATCGGCAGCTTTCATGCTGTTCAGAAGCATTTTAAAATGCATATATACTTCATTTCTTCCTGACTCTTCGTTTCTGTTCTCTATCGCAGTGAGCAGCATTTCATGCCGTTTTGCCAGCTCTACTATAGAATCTCTGGAAAGCATCGCGGAGAGTTTCGTATTATCATACACATAGCATTGCTTCCAAAGCCGCTTCATAACCTCATTATCAGAGATATTGATGAATGCCTCATGAAAACGTACATCATTCTCCACAAAATTTTTTATATCTCCGGATTCCGCGCTTGAGATCATGCCTTCCAGGCTTTTTTTCATACTTTCAGTCACAGAAGGATCATTGATGCGAATGGCATCGACGATCGCCATTGACTCAAGCGCAATACGCACTTTATAAGTGTCCTCAATGTCCTTTCTCGTGATCTGACGTACAACACTTCCTTTATACGGAATGCTCTCTACTACTCCGATCAGCTCAAGCTCCCTGATCGCCTCCCTGATGGGAGACTGTGAAACTCCCAGTTCTTTCGCCCAGCGTGTCTCAACGATCCTGTCTCCGGGTTTCAGTTCGCCGGAAGTGATCGCATCCATTAACGCTGATTTTATCTCATCACGGTAAAGAGGTCTTTTTTCAATCTTATATCTTGTTCTTTCTGGCATTATTCTCTCCTGTTAAATACCTGTCCCTCTGGATCATAGCTTAGCTATGATATAATCGATAAAAACAAATCAAGGAAAGTATAACATATAACCCCAAATATGGTCGAGAAACTCTAATTTATTTTTTCAAGTAAAATATCTACAGTGCCGCCGCAAACCATTCCTTCTTCCTCTGCCTCTTCAGCAGTCATATTGACATGCAGCAGTTCCGGTCTGCTGTCAGCGGCCTGAAGCATCCTTCGTGCCTTCAGGAGAGCATCCGCCTCCACGCACCCTCCGCCTATCGTACCTGCTGTTGTATAACCATCTTCGAGCAATACCATTTTTGCGCCCGCCTCGCGGGGTGCCGAACCTTTTCTTTGAACGATAGTCATCAGTATTTTTTCCGATCCGCGCTTTTCATATTCTGTTCTGTCCAGGAGCGCATCGAGTATCTCCTTCGGGAAGCCGCTGTTCTGGTTTTCCTGGTTTTTAAGCTGAATGATCTGGGCTATGACAGAAACCGCAATTTCTTCCGGCGTTTCAGCGCCGATCTTCAGTCCCACCGGCGTATAGACCCCGGAAAGAATCTCCGGATCTATTCCTTCCTCCTCCAGATTCTCCATGACGATCTTCACCCTTCTTCTGGATCCCATCAGGCCGATATATGCATGCGGCTTTTTTGCTATTTCCCGCAGACATACTTTATCCCATTTATGGCCTCTGGTCACGATAACAAACCATGTGTTGGCGTCTCCCCTGATGCCATCAAGCGCTCCGGTAAATTCGTCGCATATCACGTTCACATTTACTGCCTTTGCCATTTCCGTGAAACTCATTCTGTCATCTATCACAGTCACATCGAAACCAATCATTTTTCCGATCTTTGCGATTGCGATCCCCACATGTCCTGCTCCGCAGATAATTAGTTTTTTACTTCCTGTTATCTGCTCCACGAAAACCGGCACATCGTCTATCCGATGCAGGCCCGTATCCCTTTGTTCTAATATTTCAGGATGCAGTTTAAAAAAGGTTTCCTGTTCGGAACGCCATATATATCTGTCACCTGAGATCAGCGCTTTTTCACCTATAAATTTTCCGTCAGTGACTGTGACAAGCCTGTTATCTTCCTTTGGATTCAGCGATTCAATCTTCTCATATAAATCTGTCATTCCTGCCTCCTTGTACTAAAATACGCCTGGTTATTGCGAAAAGCTGTATAGTCAGGAAGTTTTATGAACATTTCCCATCTACCACCTTGCTGTCCGTGACCCGACCCTGTAACGCGCTACTGCTTTCGCCGTACAGGCGATCACCTGATCAATCTCCTCTTTTGTATTCATCCACGAAAGTGAATATCTGATCCCTTCATACGCTTCTTCCATTGTCCTGCCCATCGCCCGCAGAACATGAGACGGATCCGGGAGTCCAGCCGCGCAGGCTGAGCCTGCCGAAGCACATATGCGGTGCATATCCAGCGTTACCAGAATATATTCTGCCGGTACTGTCTTAAATGAAACATTAACATGCCCCGGCAAACGGTCTTTTTCCGGCCCGTTCAATCTGCAGAACGGAATCTCTTTTTTCAATCCGGAGATAAGGTATTCGCTCAGCTCCCTTTCCTTCTTCATGCGCAGCTGCAGTGATTCAGCCGCTTGTTCGGCGGCAATTCCCACTCCTACAATACCTGCTATGTTTTCTGTTCCCGCCCGGCGATTCTTCTCCTGTCCGCCTCCATGAATAAACGGCGGCAGCTTTAAACCTTTGCGGATATACAGAAAGCCGCTTCCCTTCGGACCGTAAAACTTATGTCCGCTGGCACTGAGCAGATCCGGCTGCAGCTTTGCAACATCGACCGGAATATGCCCTACTGCCTGAACTGCATCCGAATGAAACAGAATGCCGTTATCATGAGCTATCCGGGCTATTTCCTTCACCGGTTGTATTGTTCCTGTCTCATTGTTTGCAAGCATCACTGATATAAGAACAGTATCTTTACGGATCGCTTTCTCTATCTGTTCCAAAGAAACACGGCCTTCTTCGTCTGTATCCAGATAAGACACCTCTGCCCTTCCTGACCGCTCCAGATATTCGCAGGTCCGAAGTATCGCAGGGTGCTCTGTCGCGGAAGTAATTATGTGTTTCCCTTTTTTCTTCCCGTACTCCAGCCCCGCTGCAATTGCCCAGTTATCTGCTTCTGTTCCCCCGGAAGTAAATACGATTTCATTGGTTCCTGCATTGATCAGGGTAGCAACCTTCTCCCGCGCATTTTCCAAAGCGGCACGGCATGCCTCAGACGCCTGATATATGGAAGATGGATTCTGCCATAAGTTTTCCGCTGCTTCTGACATTCCTCTGAGGACTTCCGGATCCAAAGGGGTCGTCGCCGCATGATCCATATAAATATACTTATCCATAAGCGATGCCTCCGTTAAATATATTCTCCGCCTTTTCCGAATCCGCAATTCGGGAAAGTACATATGTCGCATGAGAGACAAAGACCGCCTTCTCCCAGGCATGTGATGTCCTTCAGACTGAGTACATCATCTGCCATAACACGCGGAAGAACAAGGTCAAAAATCGTACGCTTCGCATACATGACACATCCCGGCAGACCCATGATCGGTATACGATTCTCGTAATACGCCAGCAGAAACATGGCTCCCGGCAGCACCGGCGCACCGTAGGTGACTACTTTTCCTGCCACTTCCCTTATGGCGTAAGGAGTCTTGTCATCAGGATCTACGCTCATACCACCGGTACAGATTACCATATCGGCTCCTTCGGAAATCATTTGGCGTATTCCCTTAATTATATGTTCAGGATCATCATCACTGATCACATGCCCTGTGATCTCCGTATCAAATTCTTTCAGCTTCTCCTCAATTACCGGGGTAAATGTGTCTTTGATCCTTCCGTAATACACTTCGTTTCCGGTCGTAACAATACCGACCTTTTTATGAACATACGGGAGGATCGTGAAAACAGGCTCTGTACCTCCGGCTGTCCTGGCACGTTCCATTTTTTCTTTTTCGATAACAAGCGGTATGATCCTCGTTGCAGCGACAGTGTCGCCCTTTTTAACAGGGAAATTCCCGTGTCTTCCTGCAATCATCATCTCACCAAGTGAATTCACTGCATTCAGTTTTTTTCTGTTAACTTTCAGAACGCCGTCACAGTCAGAGATGATTCCGATCTTTCCCTCTTTCACAGGCGTCGGATGGAGATGTTCATTTTTACAGATTTCGTATAAAACCTGTGCTGCTTCATTTTCATGAAGCATATTCTCATCATTTTCCCAGATATATATGTGGTCTTTTCCTACACTGAGCAGAACCGGTATATCTTCCTCGCGGATCACGTGGCCCTTGCGAAATACAGCATCCTTTGTCACGCCTTTAATAATCTGTGTAATATCATGGCATAATACCTGCCCGACAGCGTCTTCTGTCCGCATAAGCTTCATAATATCCCTCCGTTCATCTCTGTGTTTTTTATCGATTATCGATTATATAATATTATTAATTGTTATGTATTGTCAAGGCATTGAGGAAATACAATCCTTCACAATTATTTTTTGTTGTTTTTGTGAGTTCTGCTGCCAGAAATTCACACAAACGTAATTTCTTATGACAGAACAAGGTCCGGGAGCGAACCGGACTTTGCGCGCCGCCGCACGGCAGCGTAGCTGCCTTCCTCTGTGCGGCGTGTGCATCCCCCGGAGGGTTTGTTTCACAGTAAATTGACGCAATTTACTGTGAAATAAAAAAAAGCAGAGGAAAAATTCCCCTGCTCTTATGTTTCAGGTCTGTCTGACGACCAGTTCCGGAAGTATTATCAGTTCCGCCGGTTCCTTCTGATCTGTCAGGATATCCCTGAGCAGTTCGACTGACAACCGGCTTAATACCTCGCCCTTGTTGTTGACGCTCGTCAGCTGCGGGTTGCACACTGTCGCATATTCGGAATTATTGCAGCCGCTGACGGATATCTCATCAGGCACTTTGATTCCGTGATCGAGCAATCCATACAGAACGCCGACCGCCGTCAGGTCCTCGCCGCATACGACCGCATCATAACCATAGGGATGCCCCAATATCTTTTCCGCGGCGGCTTTGCCTCCGTCCAGACCGTAGGATGTGGAAAAAACATGCTGTACCGGATCTTCATATCCGAAAGATGTCAGAGTGTCCGTAAATCCTTTCTGTTTTCTCATCGCCGATTCTGTCTGACGATCCCTGACATAAGCGATCTTCCGATGACCTGTTTCATACATGTGCTTTACTGCCAGTCCTATCCCGTACCCGTCATCTACCAGTACGGAATGAAAGTTTTCTTTATCGATCCTGCCGTTCGCCATTACTACAGGTATATTTCCAAGCAGACGGAGGCTTTCTTCCGTGCACAGTTTCCGGTAGATCGATCCGACCAGAATGATTCCGTCCACATTTTTTTTCACGAGGATCTGTATATATTTCAGTGTCTTTGCGGGATCTTCACCCGTATTGCAGACCATAACAGAATATCCCGCCTCTGAAAGCATGCTTTCCATGATATATATGGTCATCGCGTAATGCGGCACGCGCACGTCCACGGCAAGGATCGCTACTGTTTTCATGGAGCCCGTCACCAGGCCCCGGGCGATTGCACTGGGCTGATATCCGTTATCATCCAGCACTTTCTGGATCTTTTTTCTGGTTTTTTCGCTTACATATCCCTTATTGTTAATGACCCTGGAGACCGTTGCGATCGAAACGCCCGCTTCCCTTGCAATGTCGTATATATTCATGATCAAACACCTGTCATTTAGCCCGCAAATAACTGAAACCGTTTACACATTTATATTATCATATATTTATGTTCTCATGAACTATTTTTGCGTCTCATAATAGTATTATTATTTTTATTTATATGAGGCCTTCCCGCTTCATGCTGAAGAGTCAGTTATAATCATGAAAAATAACATCGAAAAGATTTTGTATTTCTGCCGGCACTTTGAATTTTCAAGTGTAAACGACAAAAATTCATAGTACATCATACTATAAGTAACCGGACTAAAATATTAGAAAACGATGTACGAGTACCGCTGCCTGCAAGACAGAAGCGGGAGCGTCCCTACGATGTATTTTCATGATCTGCGTGTTCAGAAATTACATGCGGGAAGTTTTTATCCGTTCTCCGCCTTATGAGATACTTCTGCTCTGACCTGACCGTTACCAGTGCGATCTCACCGCCTTCTCATTTGCTGTATGATCTCTTTGGGATATGATAAGACATACGGCATCCAGCACAATGTGCAGGCTCTGATCAAAAAGCGAACTGAGCAGCTGTATGGAGTGCCGGGCTTCTCCGGAATCACCTTTCACCGTCCCCGGGATTACGAACACATAGTCAGACAGCAAAGCAAGCTGTGAGCCGTTCTTGCTTGTGACCGCGATTACTTCCGCTCCTTTGTCTTTAGCTCTGTTTGCATCATTGATCACATTTGCGCTTGTGCCCGAACCTGAAACGGCTATAAAAACATCTCCTTCTTTTACTGCGGGAGTAATCGTTTCTCCCACAAAATAGACTGTGTAGCCCAGGTGCATAAGCCGCATGGCAAATCCTCTCGCGCTGAATCCTGAACGCCCTTCCCCGTCCACGAAAATCCGCTTTCCGGGCCGGATCCTGCCGGCAAACGTGCTCATCTGTTCTTCATCGATCTGCGCGATCACTTCGTGTATCTCTTTTTCTATCTGTTCAAGTATTTCTTTCATGTCTGACCTCCCGGACAGTATCCTGTCTTTTGTATTGCGGCTGTTTTCCTTTAACGGGAACCACTCATCCCTTCATGGCTTCATAATATTCTCTTGCCGCTTCCTGTACATTTTCTGCTTTTGTGATCCCGCTGCCGACGATACCCGTTTCCACGCCGGCGCTGCGAAGCGCAGGGATGAAAGATACGGAAACGCCGCCTGCCGCCGCGATCCTTACCCCTTCTCCAAGCCACTGTATAGATTCGATCACCAGTTCTTCAAGGCCGGCCCCTTTGATATCAGAAGGCAGATGAATACAGAATACCGCCTCGGGAAACTCTTTTACCAGAGCCGCTGCCCTTTCTCCGTCGCAGGACATTAAGTCGATCATGTATTCCTTACCAAACGAAGCCGCCTCATCCGCGCAGGCTCTTATCGTGGCGTCAGCGGAAAAGCCCATTACTGTAATAAAATCGGCTCCCGCTTCAAAAGCCCGGCGGGCCTCGTATGCTCCTTCATCGCATATTTTCATATCTGCCAGCAGCCTTACCAGCGGAAACTTTCTGCGGATCCTCTCAACGCTGCCCGAAAGCCCGAAATCTTTGATCAGTGAAGTCCCGATCTCGATCACATCCGCATGAGTGCCGATCTGCCGTATAAGTTCTTCTGCTTTTTCCATACTGACTCTGTCTATCGCTGCCTGAAGTTTCATTTTGCATCCTCCTGTTTAGACATTGTTCTTTAAGATCTCATTTCTGACTTTCTGATTCATTTTTCCTGCCGCCTTCCTCTGTGCGGCGTGGGAATGCCCCGGAGCGTTTATTTGCAGAGAAAACCGGATCAATCCCTGTGTAATAGAAATGCCTCCAGCTTTTCCCTTGTCGGCAGACCTTCATTGTCTCCCTTTACCGAGACCTGCATTGAACCGATGGCGTTTCCTCTGCTGATCATCTCTTCGATCGAAAGCTCCTCCAGAATGGCGCTGATGATCCCTACTGCAAATCCATCTCCCGCACCGACTGTGTCAACGACTTTTTCCACCGGATATCCCGGGAAGGACTCTCTTATCCCATCGGTATCTATATACGCGCCGTTCGCGCCGTCTTTTACTATGACCGCTTTCGCTCCGAGATTCCTGTAAAATGCCGCGATTTCCGCAGGTTCTCCGCTTCCCATGAGCATTTTTCCCTCTCCTGTACCCGGCAGGACGATATCCGCCATTGACGACAGATGATTTATCGTCCTGATCATAGTCGTACGGCTTTCCCACAGGGATGGTCTCAGATTTGGATCGAAAGTGATGTACATTCCCTCATCTTTCGCTCTTTCTATCAGGCGATAAGTGGCGTTCCTGCAGTCCCGGGATAACGCCGGCGGTATTCCTGTGATATGCAGCAATTTTGCTCCTGTCATATCTAACTTTTCAATATCGGCTTCCGTCATGAACGAAGCGGCGCTGTTTTTTCTGAAATAAAACACTTCAGAATCTCCCTTTGATACCTTGCTTTTTAACTGGAACCCCGTGAAATGTTCATTGTCATATGCAATCTGTGTTTCTATTCCTTCCGCTTTCAGCTTCCCTTCTATATATTCGCCGAACGGATCACGCCCCAGTTTCGTGACATACGCCGCACTGTGCCCCAGACGCCGCAGTCCGATCGCGACATTCACCTCCGCCCCGGCCAGCATCCTTGTAAAATCCGTCACTTCCGACAGCGGTTCCTCTGTCATGGCTACAAACATTGCCATAGGTTCTCCAAACAGGATCACTTCTGCCATCTGTTTTCCTCCTCTTCTCTTCCTTAGAATATCTATGCGCGTAAAGCCGTTTGGTCGTCCACGCCGTTTTTTTCCACAAGAATCTTCCTTTAGTTCATTCCGAAACGCATCTATTGAGAAATCTGTGTGAGCGATTCAAACCTTCTGCGCAAGCATTAGAACTTCTGTATGAACAGTCATCTGCGTTATGAGCAGAAATCATACTGCCTGAGCGCAGCGAGTTTATGATTTCGCGAATACTATACGCAGATGACTTGAATACTTAGAAGTTCTATGCGCGTAAAGTGGTTTGAATGTTCACACAGATTTCTCCCTTACAGTCTTTCAGCCGGAACTTTTACCACTATTTTTCTTACGACACACGGAGCCTCCCCTATGCATCGCGGTTTGTGTCCGTCATCAGGGGAAACGATGGCATAATCTCCCGCCCGGAGATGGATATATCCCGGACTTGCCGGTTCTTTATAAAATTCCAGATCGCTGTCTTCGTCATATCCTCCATCCGGCTCCAGCTCTCTCTGCGGAGTATAGCCCATCATTTCCTCCCCGGAACAGACATACTGTATATCAAAGTATTTTCTGTGTGATTCAAATCTGCACTGATCCGTCGGCTTTGTAGTATATTCCTGTATCTCGGCGCGTACTCCCCTGCCTGCTTCGATAACTTCCCCCGGAGTGCATGCCGAAAAATCTGTCGTTTTCAGAAAGTCCATGGCCATCCCGAATGCTTCCGACTCATAATTCCACTTTGAACTGTAAAAAAGATTATCTGTTCTCATCTGTTTCTCCCTGCATATCTGCTGCTAATCATCGTTTTCCATGATACATTCCATCATCTCGTCATATAAGGCGCACGCCGCCCGCTGATCATATCCGTAAACAAGCAAAACATCCAGAACAAACGGCGAAAAGCGGCTGCCCGTCATCTCGGCGGCAAATTTCATTGCCGCGATCTCACTGAGGCATCCTATAACAGAACGGTTCGAAAACGGCTTCTTCCAAAGTTCAATTTTTTCTGTCTTCGTAAAGATCGTATCCTTATTGCGCAATTCCAGCACATGAAACAATTCATGCCAGAGAAGCAGCTCCCGGATGTCGATTTCTCCAAGGACCGTCTCAAGTCCGTATTCCCTGACGAGCAATTCCCCTTTACGCACGCAGTCAAGATACACCTCGATTTTATCGGGTTCCGTGAAACGGGCAAACAATACCTGCCCTCCATTCGAAGGCCTTTCCGGGTAACTTACCGAAACGCCCAGCCGTTCCGCCGCAAGCTGCGCCGTTATATCCTGATATTTCTTTTTCGTGAACTGTGCGTATTCACTTCCGCATTCCAATGCTCTGATTGTCAGTTCCTGCTTTCTCTCCCGGCTGAATCTGCGTTCCAGAGGATCCCTGAAAAAAGCATATTTTCCAAATTCCTTTTCCGGGATCGCGGAAAGCCCGGCCATCATTTCACTCAGAGGATATATTTCCTGTTTTTCATAAAATTCCTGAACAGGATCCTTATAGGTAAACAAATCTCTGAACTTCATACGATCCCTCCGTTACCTTTATAAACGTTACAGTATCCTACAGCTGATTTCTCGCTCCTACTACAATAACCTCCGTTCCCGGATCCATTGCCTGCATTTCGACATCGATCAGAAGCAGCACCTGCTCCAGTTCTGAGCCTCCGGAGAAATCCATGACCCGCGCGCCGGCACAGATGTAATAATCCGGACGAAGGATCGCATCTGCCTTATAGACAGCCAGATCCTCCCACAATTTCGTGACGACCGCCCTGTAATTCGTTACCTTTGCTTCTACAGCCTCAGCATCTGTACGCTGTACTTTGATAAATCCTTTTTTGTCCACGATCCTGACAGGTCTGTGGTGTCTGCTGTCTGTCGTCTGGAACACCCTGAAGCTTCCGCTTTCTGCCGTCAGTTCCGTACGCTCCGGAGTTGTCTTCATATCCTCCGCCGCCAGTGCTTTTGCTTCCTCTTCCGTGCACTCTGACATCAGATCCTGTGTCTTTACCTCCGTTGATCCGGTTGCGATAGCCGTGAGCTTGGAGGTCTGAGAATCAATTTCTATATGGACCTCCACCGTATCCGGAGAAGCGCCGCTTTCGACCGCCTTGTCGATCGCCTCCTGCTTAATGCTTCTGATATCATCGCCGGTCGGGTTCGGAACGGTTCTTTCCACGACATCTCTGACCATTGCAAGGGCAACGCCTATGGATGAGATCACTTCCGCATTTTCCGGAATACTGTAGTTAACGCCCATTTTTCCGGCACAGAATCCGATCAGGGCCGCGGCGCCGCCGCCAACGCCCACCAGACGTATCATATCGTGCTCCAGCTTATATTTGTCTGCCAGCTCCAGGATGACCGGACTGATCTTTTCATAAGCCCTGGTCAGTATCTGTGTGGCAACTTCTTCCACGGAAACATTCATATAATCTGCTATCGGCTGCATCGCTTTTCTGGCGGACTCCGCATTTCCGTATGAAAAATACTCGGGATCGACCAGCCCCAGTACGTTTGCCGCGCATGTATTCGTTATTGTGATCCTTTTACCGTTTTTCAGCCTGATACATACATAATCCTTCGGATCTCCGGGTTTAGGCGAAAAGAGTTCAAGCTGCGGATCAACGATCTCCTCTTCGGGCATAAAAACAGCGTATTCCATTCCGGCGATGTGCGCGGATCTCGGCCCCACATCCTTTACGCCGCCCTTATCAATGCGGATCATACTGCCGCCTGCCACTCCCAGGACGCGGACATCCAGAGACGTGATATATGTTCTGTGGCCTCCTACAATGGAATAATCTATCGCCGGACGTCCGTCTTTGATCACACCTATGTTAACAGTCGTTCCACCCACCTCAAAATAAACTCCGTTCGAAGCTCTCAGATACATGAGCGAACCCATGACTGAAGCGGCGGGACCGGAAAGCATCGTGAGGACCGGACGCTTTTTCATCTCATTGATCTCCATTACGCCTCCGTCTCCCCGCATGATCATCAGCGGAACAGTTACGCCCGCGCTGCGAACGGATGATTCGGTCTGTATGGCAGTGTTCAGCATCTTTGGAAGTATAGAGGCGTTGATCGCTGCCGTTCTGGTCCTTCTGGTCAGTCCGTACAGCTTCGTGATCTCTGATGCCATCGTTGTCTCAAAGCCCATCTCATCCTTCGTCACGGACGAGATGTTCTGTTCGTCCTCCATGTTATCGACGCCGAACGCTCCCGTGGCGACGAACACCTGCGCGCCTTCTTTCTGAAGCTCCTGAGCAGCCGACTCAACCGTGTCATGGTTAAAATTCTTTTCCGGCACATATCTGTTCAGTATCTCGATCTTTCTGCCGTTTCCCAGATCAATATTCTTTAACGCCATCTGCGGTCTTGCCAGAAGTCCCTCAAGTCCTCCCCTGGATGTACCTATGATGCCGACCTTTGCCACATCTCCCTCTACAAGTGCATTTGTCGCCTGTGTAGTGGAATGCGCGACAAATATCACCTCATCCGGCGTAATGTCATTCTCTTCCATGCATTTGCGAAACGCCTGCACTACGCCGGCCGCCACGCCATAGCGGTCGTCATGCGTCGTTTTTACAGAAGCTTTTCCGATGATCTCCTGTGTATCATTGTCGATCGCGACGGCTTTCGTGTGAGTTCCGCCGACGTCGATCCCCATTCGTACTTTTCTAATTCTTGTATCAGTTTGCATATATATTCCTCCATCTGACCTGCTGTCCTGCATGCTGTCTCTATCCCTTCAGTCCACATGAAGTCAGGTAATTGCGAAACTCCCTGCAGCCGGGAAATTGTGTGATGATCCAAATGGCTTCCGCACTGATCACCGCCTGTCTCAGCCAAACATGAAATAAATCATGATTTCAAGAATTACCGTGATGATCCATCCTGCGACCGCGCTTACTTTCAGGAATTCTCTCGTGGAAACCTTCGTATAGTTTACGCCCCATACGATCCATGACTGTGTGATACAGCAGGATACGTTCATGACCGTGCTCGGGATGATGATCAACGGAGCAAGATATGCGACCGGCAGATTCAGCGAATTCAAAATACCCAGCGTCGCGGCTCCGCATCCGAACAGCGTCAGGGGGCCTCTGAACAATCCCAGCGGCGCAAGGATCGCGAACGCGACCGAAATGACAAATGTATTATTCGGGATCACTCCGCCAAGAAGCGCCCTGAAATAAGGCACACAAAGTTCAGAAGCCTTATTAAACATAGGAAGCATCAGGAGGAAACCTACAAGAGGAGCAGTATCGCATACTCCTTCAAAAAAGTCTTTGTTTACCATTCTGCAGGTCTGTCCCCATGACTTTATCTTTCCTGTTGTAAACATTGCGTAAAAACTGCCGGCAATAAATCCAAGGATAATAGGGATCTTGAACGCGATCAGAAGGATAACCGGAATGACCGGGGTGATCAGAGCATATCCCGGTACCGCGTCGCCTCTTCTCTTTGCCATCGGCACCGAAGCGACCCAGTTGTGCACCCGCTTCTGTCTCGTCGAAAGAAGGATCATGACCACAACTACTGCCAGCTGGATCACGAGAGCGTATCTTCCCCAACTGTACTGCATTTCGTATGGATATTGTGTTTTTCCGTCCTCTCCCAGAAAAAAGGCTGAGAACTGGCCGTAGAGGACCGGATTCAGAAACATTCCCGCTCCGACACTGAGCATAAAGGCTGAAGTCGCGATGATTTTATTCAAGCCCAGAGACAGGAATATCGGAAGGATGATTACTCCAATGGCAATGACCGCTCCCGCGCCGAAGACTGATGAAAAAATGGCTGTAGTTACGATACAGAGCAAGATACATGTGATCTGAAGTTTATCGCCGCCAAGCTCTGTCGTAGTACGGATCAGGCTCGAAGCAATTCCGGTCTTCATCAGAACACGGCCAAACCACGCGCCAAAGCAGACGTTTACCAGAACCGAACCCCATCCTTCGGGGCCTGACTGAAACACCATTGACAATGCGTCCGGCAGGCTTGTTCCCACGATATCTTTATTTGCTTCAATAAACGACGGGTTTGTTACCAGAACATTTCCGATCAGCGGCAGTGCCGTCCAGATAATCGCCATGACAAATATTCCAAGCATCAGATTTCCTCCCCGGACTGCATAGATCACAAGCCCGACAAACGAAACCAGCAGCAGTATTCCAATTAAATACTCCATAAATACCTCCTTAAAAGCTGTTAAAATGTCCATATGTATGTAAGCGCTTTCATATTTTTCATTATACAAAGGTACATAACGATGTCAATATTTATGGATTTTTTCAGCGCTTTGAATATTTTCGGGTCTGTTTTTTATGCATTATGGTTAAGCGCTTACATATTGAAGGTGCGATTTCATTCATTACTATAGATCAGTACTAAAAACTTCTCACACTTCATTTTTTATATTTTTATCATGAATTTGGATTTTTTAAAGAGAGGATTTAGAAGTGTATGTTTGTCCTTGAAATGTATTCCCGGAACAGAGTTCGCTCCCGGACTTTGAGCGCTGCTGCCCGGCAGCTTTGCTGCTTTCCTCTGTGCGGGGTGTACATCCTCCGGAGAGTTTGTATCACAGGAAACGATCGTAATTTCCTTTAACAAAAAAACTCCGGAATATAAATTCCGGAGTTTTTCTTAGTCGAAGCGACGGGATTCGAACCCACGACCTCTGCGTCCCGAACGCAGCGCTCTACCAAACTGAGCCACGCTTCGATCTTTGCTGACCTCATCAGCAAGTGCTATTATATGCGAAACAAACGCCATTGTCAATAACTTTTTTTAAAACATCCCTTCCGCAGTCATTGCTGCCCTGAAGGGATGTTTCTAACCTTTTCTGCTATTGTTCAGTCGACACCGGATCACCACGCCACAGCTATATCTGTCTGATATGGATCATCATAGATAAAATCACCTGTGTCGCAGACGATTCCCATTCCCAGGCTTGTCTCATATACCGATCCGAGCGGATGTACGTTCTGATCTGCCGCTACCATGACATAATCGCCAAACATCTTTACGCCGTCAGATCTTACCCAGTACTGTTCCGAAGTGTAACCTGCATCCCGCATGATCTGGACTACGCCGCTCATGTTCAGGTTATAATAGGTTTCCTTTCCGGAAGGTCCGTTATTTACGCCGCCCTGTTTGGTCAGAACACTTCCTGAATATCCATAGCTGCTCTGAGAACTCCTGTACGAAGGACTGCTCTCGGGATCCTGCGATCCGGCCGCGGAATAGTCTCCTGTCAGAACCGGCTGAGTTACCGCGGCTCCTGTCTCTCCTACCAGCTGTGTCAGCGTACTCTGCTGCGCCTGAACATTCGCCAGCAGCTGAGCCTGCATGCTCTGCGCATCAGAAATAGACGCAGCGTATTCTGCGATCTGAGCGCTTGTGGTATCATAGAGCATCTGCACTTCATTCTGCTTCTGAGTACTCTCTTCCTGAAGTGCCGCAACGGAATCCAGCTCCGTCTGAAGCATATTTCTCTTTTCCGCTATCTCCTCCTGTGTCTGCTGAAATTCGGCGAGTTTTGCCCTGTCATACTCATCGACGCTTACGATAAACTCTGCCTTATTCAGAAACTCAAGAAACGATTCCGCAGAAAAAAGCGAACTGATAACGTTCTCGTTTTCTGTATTCTCATACATATACTGAATGCGCATCTTCATATCCTCAGCCTGCTGCTCGGATTTTCTCGCTGCCGCATCCAGCTCGACCTGCACGACTTCGATCGCTGTCTGCGTCTCCGCACACTGTCTCTGAAGCGCCTGCACGTCTTCTGTAAGTGTGGAAAGCTGATTGCTCAATTCTGTCAGATACGCTTCCGAATCATTCTTCAACGCCTGAAGATTGCTGATGCTGCTCTGTGCCTCTGCAAGCGTCACAGCGCCTGCCTCAGACGGGCCTGCCATCATCGCGGCGACGGCCAGAGCTGCGCAAAAAGCTTTACCGGTCTTCTTTTTCACACTCATAATAATATATCACCTCTCCTGATCAGAATGCTGCCAAATAAGAGCCATATTCTTTTTCGCTCATTCTCCTGCGCTGTTCTGCAGATCTTCCCCTTTTATACAGCAAGCGCAAAAACCGAGTTGAACTCCCCCTCTGATGCATTTGGAGTAATATCTATGCGGCGATATTATAACACATTATTTTAAAAAAATAAACATGTATTTTTTAAGTTTTTATTATTATTTGTGCAATATTTATTTAATATGTTTGTAATATTTTATCTCGTGCTTTTCATGACTGTTTTTACATATTTCAGTTCGTTCTCCAGGATACAGGATATTTGTTTTTAAGTATGCCGTTTACATATTTGCCCCAGCCGATTCCGTATCCGTTTACGCAGACAAGTTTCCAGCCATTGTTCATCGAAGCCTCGGTTTTTATTTCTGAAGCATGGTCTTTTTCCAGATCCTGTCCGGAAGATTTATACGCAGACGCTCCTTTGTCTGTTTCCGCCGTGCCGGCGTTTTTTCTATCTGCCGTTTCTTCAAAGACGACCGTGCTTCCCCTCATATATTCTCCAAGACGCGGATCATCCGGGGCAAAATCTATACAGGAAGCGCAGTGTGCGGCATCCAGCGTCAGGGCAAACGGCTGTGATGGCTCAAAACGGTTTTTCTTTACATCTCCCACGTATACGCCGTTGCGCAGAAAATGAAGCCCTGTTACTGCCGGCAGAAGATCATTGACCAGGTATATCTTGCCGGCGCGGCATTCCAGAAGACCGGGATCCAGATTTATCCCCGCTTCTTCCATGAACCGCGTGCAAAGGAGGATTCCTTCTTTTTCCCCTGTATCCGGCCTGTATGATCCTTCAGTGTTTTTTCCTTTCTTCCGGCCTGCTTTTTTTCCTGACCTTCTGCCTGTCCGGAAGGATCTTTCCATGAATCCCTCCCGGCGCCTGTCCCTTTCCTTTCTTTCTCTTTCCCCTGATCTGAAGCTTTTTTTCCTGTTCATGTCAGAAGAAACATAAAGATCGTCAGATAAATCATCGCTTTGTCCGGGCCTGCGGTCTTTTTCCATCAACGCCAGAAAATGCCCTTCCCCATCCATATGATGAGGCCAGATCCTCACACATTTTTTCAATTCTTCATTACCGCCGCCCCATGCAGGATCAGACTGCCTGAACCCTTCATATGGTTCAATGGGGATCAGGTGCATTTCCGGATGTTTTCCGAGGAATGAAGAAATGACTGATTCATCCTCATCAGGTGAAAATGTACAGGTCGAATACATCAGCATACCGCCGGGCTGCAGCATCTTTACCGCTTCCTCCAGAATGCTTTTCTGCAGATTCGAAAAATGTGCCACTCTCTCCTCCGACCACGTCTGGATGACTGCTTCCTGCTTGTGGAACATCCCTTCGCCGGAACAGGGCGCATCCACCAGTATCTTATTAAAGTATTCAGGAAATACCGCTGACAATCCGGATGGATCTTCATTTGTCACAAAGCAGTTTTTCGCTCCGAACAGTTCCAGATTGCGCAGCAGCGCTTTCGCTCTGGAATTGCTGATCTCGTTTGCCACCAGGATCCCTTTTCCTTTAAGCTTTGCTGCAAACTCCGTAGCTTTGCCGCCCGGCGCCGCGCACATATCGAGGACTCTGTCGCCGGGCTGCACCGGCAGCCGGTCTGCAGGCGTCATGGCGCTGGGCTCCTGCAGATAATAAAGGCCTGCCGCATAGTACGGGTGGCGGGACGGCGTATCTTCATCCTCATAAAAATAGCCGCTGGCGACCCACGGCACTTTTGTAATACGGTCAGGAAACAGTCTTTCGAATTCCTCTGCCGATAGCTTCAACGTATTTACGCGAAGACCTTTTTTCGGAGGTCGTTCATAACTTTTCAAAAAAGCTCCGTATTCTTCACCAAGCATTTCTTTCATTCGTTTTTCAAAATCAACAGGTAATCTGGTCATTCTCTTCCTTCCCGATTTCGATGAAATCATTCCTGCTTTTATTTACACTTCCAACTTCCTTTTATGATAAAACAAAGTCCGCGAGCGAACTCTAGCTCTCCAGCTCCTCAATCCTGAGGAGAGCGAACCGGACTTTGCGCGCCGCACGGCAGCGCAGCTGCCTTCCTTTGTGCGGCGTGTGCATCCCCCGGAGGGTTTCGTTTCACAGGAAATTGACGAAATTTCCTGTGAAACAAGAAAACCACTGTACTTCCAGTTGTACAGTGGTTTTTTTAAGGATCCGATATTTATTTCTGAATCATTCAGAAATGCAGGGAACTGCGCCATCACCCTGCGGTTTCCATCTCCTGATATTTCTCCAGAATGATCTGCTGTAATCTGGTCCTTGTCTCAGAATTGATCGGATGAGCAATATCCTTGTACTCTCCTTCAGCTGTTTTACGGCTCGGCATTGCAATGAACAATCCTTTTTCGCCCTCGATCACCTTGATATCATGAACCACAAATTCATCATCAATAGTGACAGAAACAAAAGCTCTCATTTTGCCCTCTTCTTTGACCACCCGTCGAATTCTGACATCTGTAATTTCCATATTTCCCTCTCTTTCTTAATAGCCCTACTTCTGCCCTTTCCGGTCAGATTGCGTACCGTTCGTTTTTTTCGATCACTATCTTTATGTCATCCTCGCCACAGTAATACGAATTGGCACGAATGGTATCATGACTCTCCACGATACAGTTCTCAATATGGGTATTATCCCCAAGATACACGTTGTTCAAAATGATTGAATTCTTGATCACACAGTTATTCCCTACATACACATCACGGAACAGAACAGAATCCTCTACCCTGCCGTTAATGATACATCCCACGGAAACAAGGCTGTTCTTCACAGCGTTTCCCGGATTGTATTTCGCCGGCGGAAGATCATAATTCTTTGAATAGATTCCTGGATATTCATCAAAGAAATATTTCCTGACTTCCGGTTTCAGGAAATCCATATTTGTCTTAAAATACGATTCCACTGTCGCGATATTGCTCCAGTATGTGTCGATCTTATATCCGTAGATTCTCTTGAGATTCTTATAACGGATAAAGATGTCCTTTACAAGGTCATAACGATCCTCCTGGGCGCATTTCTCCAAAAGCTCGATCAGCTGACGCCTTCTGATAATGTAAATGCCGGTAGAAATCAGGTTTGAATCCGAAACCATCGGTTTCTCTTCAAACTCCTCGATCCTGTTGTCTTCATTCAGCTTCAGGATTCCGAAACGGCTAGGATCATCATCTTTACACTCAGTGCAAACGACCGTAATATCAGCACGCTTCGAAATATGATACTCCAAAACTTTATTATAATCAAGTTTATATACTCCATCTCCTGACGCAATTATTACATAGGGCTCATGACTGGCCTTCAGCCAGCTGAGATTCTGATAGATCGCGTCAGCCGTTCCTCTGTACCACCAGCTGTTCTGCGCGGTGACCATCGGAGTAAAAACGTAAAGACCGCCCTGTTTTCTTCCGAAGTCCCACCATTTGGAAGACATAAGATGCTCATGAAGCGATCTTGCGTTATACTGCATCAATACAGCAACCTTCTGCACATGAGAGTTTGTCATATTGCTCAGCGCAAAATCAATACCTCTGTAGCTTCCGGCGACGGGCATTGCGGCAACTGCTCTTTTGTCCGCCAATTCACGCATTTTTGTGCTGTTTCCGCCTGCAAGGATGATTCCTAATGCTCTCATAACTGCTCACCGTCCTTCTTAATCAGAGCGCTGCCGCCGGGCAGCCTGCCATTCACGTATTCCTCCGCCTTTGTATCGCCGGAAATAACTACATTTTTTCCGATCTCCACGTTTGCGGGGATCACAGAATGATCGCCTATCGTCGTCAGTCCGTCACAATAAATGTCCGGTCTGAATACATTTTCAGCCTCTTCGCCCACTCCAATTGCGACATTGTTTCCTATCCGGACATACTCATCCACGATAGCCCTGTCGATGGAAACGTTTTCGCCGATGCGGCAGTGTCTCATGATAATTGAATCACGGACCACGGTTCCTTTGCCGATATGAACGTCAGGACCTACCACGCAGTTATATACTTCACCGTAGATCTCACATCCTTCACTGATGATGCACCGGTCGACATTCGATGTGTCCGAGATATACGCCGGACGGATCATATCCTGTTTGGTATATATCTTCCAGAATTCCTCATAGAGATTGAACTCCGGAATAATGTCGATCAGCTCCATGTTTGCTTCCCAGAAAGAAGTAAGCGTTCCCACGTCCTTCCAGTAGCCGTTGAATTCGTATGCGAACAGACGCATACCCTTGTCTCTGCAGAACGGCAGAATATGTTTTCCGAAATCAAGTCCGGACTGATCCTTCAGCGTGGTCAGCGCCTCTTTCAGGATCTTCCAGGAGAAAATGTAGATACCCATGGACGCAAGATTGCTCTTAGGGTGCTCAGGCTTCTCTTCGAATTCCATGATCCTTCCGTTTCCGTCCGTGATCATAATGCCGAAGCGTTTCGCTTCCTCGATGGGAACCGGCATGCATGCCACCGTGATATCAGCTTTGTTTGCCTTATGGTAATCGAGCATGACCTCATAATCCATCTTATAGATATGATCGCCGGACAGTATAAGAACATAGTCCGGATTCATTTGTTCCATAAAGGCAAGGTTCTGGTAAATCGCGTTGGCGGTTCCGGTATACCAGTCGCTGGATCCGCTCTTTTCATACGGGGGAAGTACGGAAACTCCGCCCACGTTTCTGTCCAGATCCCATGGAATACCGATCCCGATGTGAGAATTCAACCTGAGCGGCTGATACTGTGTAAGCACGCCGACCGTATCGATCCCCGAGTTTATGCAATTGCTCAGCGGGAAATCAATAATGCGGTATTTACCGCCGAATTCCACTGCCGGTTTTGCCACCTTAGCTGTCAGAACGCCAAGTCTGCTTCCCTGACCGCCTGCCAGAAGCATGGCGATCATCTCTTTTTTAATCATGTAATCACCTCACGTAGTTTATGGTAATCTGATTATATCATAGTTCCATTGCCATTGAAACAATTTTCATACTTTAAGGCACAATTATCTAATAAAATTTATCTATTTTACACAAATATAGAATAATTTCCGGAATAATCCGTTTATTTTCCGCTCATTTTGCCGGCTTTTTTTAATTTATTATATATTTCAGGATGCTTTGGAGGTGTTTCGGTCATTTGTAATCATTTTTGCCGCGTCATTTCCTGTTTTCTTTCATTTCACCTTTTTTGAAAACACCAGAAGTCTTTCCGCCTCACATTTCTAACAATTACCCCAACCCCTTCTCATTTACTTTTCTCCCGGAAAAGGGTATAATTCAGAAGAATAAAACAATAATCATAAGCTTTAAAGCCCCGGAGGCAATAATGTATAAAATAGATTTTTCAAGACCCGAACATATTCACTTTATAGGCATCGGAGGCATCAGCATGAGCGGACTGGCCGAGGTACTTCTGAACGAAGGCTTTACAGTTTCCGGATCTGATTCCCACGCCTCTGATCTGACAGCTCGTCTGGAAATGCGCGGCGCAGTTATTTCTTACGGACAGTGCGCGGAAAACATCACGGACGACATCGATGTTATCGTATATACCGCGGCTATCCATCCGGACAATCCTGAATTTCAGGCTGCCGTATCCTCTGGCAAACCTATGCTTACCCGCGCGGAACTGCTGGGACAGATGATGAAGAACTACGGCACGGCCATAGCTGTTTCCGGAACACACGGAAAAACAACGACGACGTCCATGCTTTCACATATCCTGATGGAAGCAGAGCTGGATCCGACGATCTCCGTCGGCGGCATCCTTCCCTCCATCGGAGGCAATATCCGCGTCGGAAATTCCGATACCTTCATCACGGAAGCCTGTGAGTATACGAACAGCTTTTTGTCACTTTTTCCGACTATCGGCATCATCCTGAACATGGATGCCGATCATCTGGATTTCTTTAAAGATATAGACGATATCCGCCGTTCCTTCCGAAAGTTCGCCGAACTGGTACCGGAAGAAGGCTCCCTGATCATTAACGCGGAAACGCCCTGCTATGAGCAGATCATCGACGGTCTCAGATGTAATGTGATCACATATTCAGTCAACGGAAACGCTGATATTACCGCTGCCGATGTTTCCTATGACCGCTTAGGCTGTCCATCCTTTGACGCCTTTGTTAACGGAGAACAGATTGGCCGGTTTACCCTTTCCGTTCCCGGCGAGCACAATGTTTCAAACGCGCTTGCCTCCATCGCGGCCGCATACGTCCTTGGCATTTCCCGCGATGATATCCGGAATGGTTTCTTATCCTTCCATGGAACGGACCGCCGCTTCCAGCTGAAAGGAAAAATGAATAATGTTACGATCATTGACGACTACGCGCACCATCCGACGGAGATCCGCGCAACGCTTGCAGCGGCTAAGAATTACCCGTCGAAAACAACCTGGTGCGTCTTCCAGCCGCATACGTACTCACGAACAAAAGCGCTGCTTGGAGATTTTGCTTCCGCTCTCGCTCTGGCGGACAAGGTCATTCTCGCTGATATTTATGCCGCGCGCGAAACGGATGATCTGGGCATTTCCTCTAAAACGCTGCAGGATGAACTTCTGAAGCTTGGGGTAGAATGCTATTATTATCCTACTTTTGAGGAAATCGAAGATTTTCTCCGGAAAAACTGTCAGGACCAGGACCTGATCCTTACCGTCGGCGCCGGCGATGTGGTTAAGATCGGAGAGGCACTTATAGATTAATGGGAAATATATCAATTTACAGCGAATTTGATACAGAATATACTCTAATATCCGATTTGTTTGTCGACCATTATATGGCTTCGGCAAACGGTGAATTTGTAAAGATTTACATCTATCTGCTTCGGAAGCAGCAGTCCGGGACCGGGGTCCCGGATCTCTCTTCCGTCGCGGATGCTTTGCTGTGCACGGAAAATGATGTTCTCCGTGCCCTTTTGTATTGGGAGAAAAAGGGGCTCCTCTCCCTCTCTCTTACGAACGGAGAGGTAACATCGGTAACCATGAGAATGCCATCCGGCCCGCAGCGTCTTTTTTCTGACGGAAGCGGCAAAAATGCTTTCTCCGGTACAGATGAACGCTCAGCTGCCGGCGGCTTTTCCGGCACGCCGGGAGAACGGGCCGGTTATAATAAATTCATTCCTGAAAGCATCGGCCTTTCGAATGAGCGCAGACGGGCTCTGATGAGTTCCGATGAAGAGGCAAAACAGATCGTTTTTATCTCTCAGAAGTATATCGGAAAGCCCTTGACAGGCACTGATTTAAACCGTATTCTTTATTTCTACGATGAACTTCATTTTTCCGTGGATCTGATCGAGTATCTGATCGAGTACTGTGTTTCCAGAAACAAGCGCAGTATACACTATATTACCAAAGTGGGACTCGGATGGTATCAGGACGGGATAACCACTGTCCAGGAAGCGAAGGAACGCGCGGATACCTGGAACAAAGATTATTACACGATACTGCGCGCTCTTGGGATCACCGGCGTCAATCCCGTAAAACGTCAGACAGACTTTATGGATCGGTGGCTTAAGGACTATGGTTTCTCTCTGGAAATGATCTGTGAAGCCTGCGGAAGAGCCGTGGCAAAGACAGGCCAGCCAAGCTTTGAATATACCGAGGGGATCCTTTCCAGCTGGAAGGCTAACCATGCGGCCTCTCTCGAAGAGGTGAGACTCCTTGATGAGGCTCATCAGCAGAAATCCTCATCGCCGGAAAAAAAAGCTTCCACGGAAGGAAGAACACAGGAAGGGAAAAAATCTTTTTCCAACCGTTTCAACAACTTCCATCAACGGGAGTATGATTTTCATCAGCTGGAAAAAGAACTCCTTCAGAAGCAGCTTTCAGAGAAAAAACAGAACACGGATCAATAGCTCCGTTCAGATCACAGACCGCCGGAACATTCCACGCAAAGGAGAACCCCATGCCGCTAACCAACGCACAATATGATACGATCATGCGGAAATATACTCAGAAACAGTTCCGGAACCGCCGTCTTCAGGAAGAACGAAAGGCGGAAGTTTACCGGCACATACCCCGGCTGCAGGAGATAGCCTCCGAGATCGCGGCGCTGTCCGTAGAGAGGGTCCGGTTACTTCTGACGCCTGAGGATCTCTCCGGGAAAGATCTTCGTTCCAGGATACGCGATCTCTCAGAAGAAAGGCAGGTACTGCTTTCTTCCCATGGATACCCCCAGGATTATCTGGAGCTCCACTATGATTGTCCGATCTGTAAGGACACCGGATTTGTAGAAGACAGGAAATGCAGCTGCTTCCGGAAGGAAGAGATCGCTCTCCTTTACCGGAATTCAAACATAGATTCGCATTTATCAGAAGAAAGCTTTGACCTTTTTAACATTAATTACTATAATAACGATATCATATCTGAATCAATGGGCATCACATCACGCCAGGCCGCTCAGATCGCTCTGGATGCTTCAAAGGAATTTGTCAATAATTTCTACAATTCCTTCGAAAACATCTGTTTTTACGGGGACACAGGCGTAGGAAAAAGTTTTCTCTCCCACTGCATAGCCCGCGAGCTCCTGCAGCAGGGAAGCAGCGTATTGTATCTTACCGCTTTCGACTTGTTTCACATACTGGAGGAAAATACATTTTCACGGGAAGATGACATTTCCGAAAACGCCGATTATATTTTTGACTGCGATCTTCTGATCATTGATGATCTGGGCACGGAGTTGACGAATGCATTTGTTTCATCCCAGCTTTTTCTATGTGTCAACGAACGCATTCTGAACAAAAAATCAACCATTATCTCGACTAATCTGTCGCTGGAGAAATTCGCGGAGATATACTCCGAACGGATCTTTTCAAGAATACTTAGTTCTTATAAACTCATTCACTTATTCGGACAGGATATCCGCATAGTGAAACAATTAACCGGAGGACAAAAATAACATGTCAAACAGTCAGAACTATTATGATTCTCTTCCTGTAGGCCGTCTTGGTATCATTCCTCTTGAGAGCTGCAGCGAACTGGGGCGCAAAGTCAACGAATACCTGGTGCGATGGAGAAAAGAACGTGAGCTTAAGAACACCCATACGATCTCATACAATGACTATACCCGGGATACCTTTATCATAGATCACTCTACGCCCCGCTTCGGCTCGGGCGAGGGAAAAGGCATCCTGAATGAATCCGTCCGCGGAGATGACCTTTACATCATGGTGGATGTCTGCAATTATTCCCTGACTTACTCACTTTTCGGAAACGAAAGCCACATGTCGCCGGACGATCACTTTCAGGATCTGAAACGTATAATCGGCGCTGTCGGCGGAAAGGCGCGCAGGATCAGCGTGATTATGCCCTTCCTCTATGAAAGCCGGCAGGAAAAGCGAAACGGCAGAGAATCTCTGGACTGCGGTATTGCTCTGCAGGAGCTCACCAATATGGGCGTGGAAAACATTCTGACCTTTGACGCTCATGATGTGCGCGTCCAGAACGCGATCCCGCTGTATGGCTTTGAAAATATACAGCCCAATTATCAGTTCATAAAAAACATTCTGCGTTACGGCAAGGATATTAAAATTGATAAAGACCATCTGATGGTAATCAGTCCCGACGAAGGCGGCATGAAACGTTCTATCTATGTGGCAAACAATCTTGGCGTGGATATGGGTATGTTCTATAAACGCCGCGACTACAGAAGGATAGTGGGAGGACGCAATCCAATCATCGCCCACCAGTTCCTCGGCTCCGACGTTTCGGGAAAAGATATGATCATTATAGACGATATGATCTCCTCGGGCGACAGTATTCTTGAAGTTGCGAAACAGCTGAAATCCCTGAACGCCCGCAATATCTATCTGTGCGCTACATTCGGACTTTTTACGAACGGCCTTGAGAAATTCGATGAAGCTTACAAGCAGGGATATTTCACACAGCTGTTCACCACGAACCTGATCTATCAGCGTCCGGAGCTGTTCGAACGCCCGTACTATCACGGCGTTGACCTGAGCAAGTATGTGGCTCTGATAATCGACACACTGAACCACGACTGTTCTATCGGCGATCTTCTGAATCCATTGACCCGGATACAGAAGGTGATCCGTAAGTATAACAACAATAAACCGGTGTAAAAGCATCTTTAAAGAAGCATCGACATGTTTTTTTACAAATATATTGAGTTTTTGCGTTTATTCAGGCATTTTATCAACGTACCCATCCGAGAGGACGAAAAAAAACAGCAGTCCGAAAACTGCTGTTTTTTTTACATTTATATATTTCCGACGCTTTAACGGTTCATCCGATAACATCCGACATATCATACAATCCTGCCGGTCTTCCGGCAAGGAATTTGGCCGCTGCCACCGCTCCCTTTCCGAATATCGCTCTGGAATACGCCGTATGCCGAAGCTCGATGACTTCATCCACGCCTGCGTAAATGACCTCATGCTCGCCTACGATGGATCCTCCGCGAACCGCTGATATTCCGATTTCCTTCGGATCGCGTTTCTCATGACGTTCACTTCTGTCAAAGCAGAAGGAATACTCATTATTCATCGCTTCATTGATGCTTTCCGCAAGAGCCAGAGCCGTTCCGCTCGGAGCGTCTAACTTACGATTATGATGTTTCTCGACGATCTCCATATCGAATCCTGATGAAGCAAGGACTTTTGCTGCCTCCTGAACAAGCTTCATCAGAAGATTGATTCCAAGAGACATATTTGCGGAGCGAAGAATGGCAGCCTCTTTGCTGTAAGCCTGCACCTTTTCAAGCTGTTCCTCCGTAAGTCCCGTGGTGCACAGTACGACAGGTATGTTTTTTTCCTTTGCAAAGTCAAGGATCCCGTCCACTGCCTTATAATTAGAAAAATCGATGATCACGTCTGCTTCCACATCACATGCAGAAGGGGAAGTAAATACGGGATACGGTCGATCTCCGTTATCCGCCAGATCGATCCCTGCCACAGCTTCCGTCTCAGGATCCGCCGCAATCAGATCGGTAAGAACCTTTCCCATATGTCCGCTGCATCCGTTAATTATAATTTTTACCATAATATGCTCCTGTAATATGTTTATTTCAACAGTCCGAAATTAATGAGCTCCTGTCTGAGCCTCTCCTCGTTAGCCGGCTCCATCTCGCACATCGGCATGCGAAGCGGACCGCACTCTTTTCCCAGAAGATTCATCGCTGTTTTTACCGGAATAGGATTCACCTCGCAGAACAGCGCTCCGATCATATTGATCGCGCCCAGCTGCATTTCTCTGCATCCTGCCAGATCTCCGTCCAGCATCTTCTGACAAAGCTCGTGCGTATATTTCGGCGCAACGTTTGCCAGTACGGAAATGACTCCCTTTCCGCCAAGAGCCATGATCGGCAGTATCTGGTCGTCATCGCCTGAGTATACTTCCAGATCATCTCCGCACAAAGAGATAGTCTTAGCGATCTGTGAAATATTACCGCTTGCAGCCTTGATTCCTTTAATATTAGGAACATTCTTTGCCAGATATGCCGCAGTCTCAGGAGCGATATTCACGCCTGTCCTGCTGGGCACATTATACATGATGATCGGAAGTGATACCGACTCTGCGATCGCCGTATAATGTTTGATCAAACCTTTCTGTGTGGCTTTATTATAATATGGCGTAACTACGAGCAGTCCATCGGCTCCGTCTTTCTCTGCCTCTTTGGAGAGCCTGATGGCGCACGCCGTGTCATTGGAGCCGGTTCCCGCGATGACAGGGATACGATGATCTACCGTTTTTATACAGCGGCGGATCACTTCCTCATGCTCTTCCACGGTCATTGTGGCAGACTCACCTGTAGTTCCGCAGATAATGATAGCGTCTGTTCCTTCGGCAATCTGCTCTTCGATCAGCTCATCCAGCTTTTTGAAATTTACACTGTAATCCTCATTAAATGGTGTAACAATAGCTACTCCTGAACCTGTAAAAATTGCCATAATATCCTCCTAATAATAATGTGCCGGCATATAAGCTTAACTGAAGCTTATCACAAAAAAAACCCCAACAGGAACGAACGATATGATAACGCTCCCGATGCGGTTCGACTTCTATTAGCATCCGGTAAATTGATAGCGCTCCATCGAAATACGATGACAGTCATGAACCTGTTCGATCCATGCCCAAGGAATACAGCCACAGAATCTGTATCCTTTCGGCGTCGTTCCCTTTCCACGATCTTCATTTATCTCTGTCATATCCAATCGTTTACTGATGAAAAACGCAACCTCTATCGGTCCCCTATTTCGTACAATATATCACGCACTTACAGCCTTGTCAAGCTGAAACTATTATGCTATAATACCACGGTTGTAAAATTAATTTCATCCGGGAAATCAGGGAAACACCTTATGTTTCAAGGTTTTCCGCTGTCGTATATTGAATCGAGGAAAAGGAACAGAAATGAGAATTACACGTGACAATGTAAGAAACGTTGCGATTATTGCTCATGTCGATCACGGAAAGACGACTCTGGTCGACAAGCTTTTGAAGGAAAGCGGCGTGTTCCGCGCCAATCAGCAGGTGCAGGAACGGGTAATGGATTCCGGAGATATAGAGCGTGAACGCGGAATAACTATTTTGTCCAAAAACACCGCAGTCTTTTATAAAGACACAAAGATAAACATCATAGATACGCCCGGCCACGCAGATTTCGGAGGCGAGGTAGAGCGTGTGCTGAAAATGGTAAACGGAGTTATTCTGCTGGTCGATGCTTTTGAAGGTCCCATGCCTCAGACACGCTTCGTACTGCAGAAAGCTCTGGAACTGAATCTGAAGGTCATCGTATGTATTAACAAAATCGACCGGCCGAACGCGCGTCCTGAAGAGGTTGTGGACGACGTACTTGAACTGATGATGGATCTGGGCGCTTCAGATGAGCAGCTTGACGCACCGTTCCTCTATGCTTCCGCGCGGGAGGGCTTCTGTGTGGCAGAACTCGGAGACGAGGAGAAGGATATGACGCCTCTTTTTGAAGCTATTATCAATGATATCCCCGCACCTGAAGGAGATCCCGACGCAGGTACGCAGATCCTGATAAGCACGATCGATTACAACGAATATGTAGGCCGGATCGGTATCGGAAAGCTTGACAACGGCAGACTCTCCGTAAATCAGGAGGTACTTCTCCTGAACCATCACGATCCCGACAAACGAAAAAAAGTAAAAGTAAGTAAATTGTATGAATTCGAGGGCCTGAACCGTGTAGAGGTAACCTCTGCGGAGGTTGGCTCCATCGTGGCAATTTCCGGTATAAGCGATCTGCGCATAGGTGATACTCTGTGTGATGCCGATTCTCCTGAGCCTATTCCGTTCCAGAAGATCTCAGATCCTACGATCTCCATGAACTTTCTGGTAAATGATTCACCTTTCGCCGGACAGGAAGGCACGTATGTCACTTCAAGACATATCCGCGACCGCCTGTTCCGCGAGCTGAACACAGATGTAAGTCTTCGC